>Ga0180008_1000101_pt1 | contig 88406 bp, 109 predicted proteins | sample MM_PW_MetaG_FD_121121 | JGI IMG/M metagenome (GOLD analysis project Ga0180008, IMG submission 121121) | Groundwater microbial communities from the Aspo Hard Rock Laboratory (HRL) deep subsurface site, Sweden - MM_PW_MetaG | ecosystem: Environmental > Aquatic > Deep subsurface > Groundwater... | reverse complement strand
TTGAGTTCTTACAACTCACACCCGCTACCTGAAGGCATCGTTTTCAATAACGGCGGTGATGTGTATTTAAATTCTTACAACTCACACCCGCTACCTGAAGGCATCGTTTTCAACAACGGCGGTGATGTGTATTTAAATTCTTACAACTCACACCCGCTACCTGAAGGCATCGTTTTCAATAACGGCGGTGATGTGTATTTAAATTCTTACAACTCACACCCGCTACCTAAAGACATCGTTTTCAATAACGGCTGTGATGTATATTTGAGTTCTTACAACTCACACCCGCTACCTAAAGACATCGTTTTCAATAACGGCTGTGATGTATATTTGAGTTCTTACAACTCACATCCACTACCTGAAGGCACTACTTTCAATAACGGCGGTGATGTGTATTTGGGTTCTGAGATAAAAAAAATTAGAACACCTTATCTTAAACGATTTAACGTAAAAGTAGAGAATGGCAAGGTGATCTTATATAAGAAAGTTTCATTTGATTTCAAGACACAAGAAAATACAAAGAATGAGACGCTGTGGCTTCCGGGAACCACCGTTGAGCATCCTGACTGGAAACCATTCAAAGACGAATGTGGCGCCGGGAAATTCCATGCCTGTTCTAAGCCTTTATGGTGTGACACGTTCAGAAATGGAAGAGGTGATAAATATGTGTCAATTGAGGTTGATGTTTCTGATTTGTACGAATGGACTGATAGCCCAACTTATCCGAAGAAGATAGGGTTTAGAAAAGGGAAGGTACTTAGCGAGGTTGAACGTTATTAAATGTCCGAACATGCAATTATATGATTTCCAGGAGACAGATGATAATAAAATTTCTGAAACAAACTATCAAAAATCTTCCATTGATAAATTTATTCAACAGTTATCAGAAAAAAGAGATGAACTCGATGATGATTTTGAAGTTGATTTTGAAGATTTGAAAAATATCAAATTTATTATATAACTGAATAATTGTTAATAAAAATGAAACGTGAGAGTCCAGGCTACAATTAAATATTCTTCCAATCCTGCCGGAAGAATAGAAAACGGAATATTCCGTACCGATAGTCGGTTCGGGAAAATAGTCTTTTTTTCAAAAAAAACCACCCTGACTGTCGGGATGGAATATTCAGGCGAATGGGAAATATTTGAGCCTCAAAACTCAAAGGTGGCATTCATTTCGCCGATCTCCGTAGACTTGTCTGATGCGGAGAAGGACAAAAAAGGACAAGGCTGAATTTGAGAAAATCAAAGACGAAAATGTAAAAAATATTAAAATCATGGAAGAGCCTACAAAAGAGAATGTAAGTGCTATTATGAATGTTTGTAGAAAACAATTAGATGTACATGTTCATAAAGTAAAATATGCTTTAACGACTGGATTGTTAAATGGTGTTTTTAAGTCGTTAGAAAATTACGGGATTGAACTAAATGCAAACACTTTCAGCATATTTTACGATGCTGTCAGTGAAAAATTATCAGGGACTTCAAAAGTAGAACATGAATGGACTGAAGAAGAATATAAGGCTATAATGCAGATACATGGCACAACGAATATCGCTTAAATTAAGCAATGAAAATAACTTATTTATATATATTTTTATTAATTTAAACTTAATTTATTATGAAAACAGAAACCATGATTGAATCAAAAAAGAACACTTATTACAAGGTTGACAGTAGGCTGATTGACATTGTAGAGGGGTTCAATGTCAGAACGGATTTTTCGGACGTTGAAGAACTTGCTGAAAGTATTCGTGAAAATGGAGTAAAGGGCCTTCTCAGGGTATACCGGAACGGCGACCGTTTTAATCTCATTGACGGAGAAAGAAGGTTGAGGGGTTGCCGGTTATTGAATGAATCCGGAATTAACCTTCTTGTTCCGGTTATAATCGAAGACCAGAAGGCTTCAGAAGAAAGTCGGGTACTGGATATGCTTATTTTTAACGATGGAAAGAAGCTGAATCCGCTGGAAGAAAGCGAGGCTATTAGCCGACTTATGAATTACGGAATGTCAGCATCAGATATTTCAAAGAAAACTGGCAAATCTGTTGTGTATATCAATAATCTTAAACTTTTGTCCGGATCACCTTCAGAAATGAAAAACTGGATAAGAGACGAAACAATCAAATCAACCCTTGCAATACAGATTTTGAAGGAAGAGGGTAGCTTTGAAAAAGCAACTGAAACCTTGCGAACAGCTATTCAGGAAAAAGGGGTTGAGACAAAAGAAGAAAAGAAAGAAGGTAAAATCTTAGAAAAAGTGATTGAATCGGAAGAAGAAAAGGGGAAAGAAAGCGATCCGGTAAAGGTCACTATGAAAGACATAAAAAAATCAAAGAAAGAGTTTAACAGCATTACGGCTTTTAAAAATCTCAGAAAGTTGGTTGAAGGTGAGGGTTTTAAGGTAAAGAAAGAAAAGGGAGAGTTGTATGAGTTTTGTTGTAAGCTCATTGACGGAAAACTTTCAAATGAGAATATTTTTGAAATACTTGTTGAATATGAATCGGTGGAGGAGTAGATTATGGAAGAAAATATTTTGGAATATAGAAACACTATATCTCAAAAGGCAGTTTTAGAAGCTGTTATTTTTGATGATTTTACTGAAGAAGAAAAGAGGTCTTATGAAGAACCGTTTTCTTTTCGCATGAAACTTTTGCATGAATTTTATTACACAGGGTTTAATTAGTCTTTCATGGTTTCATATATTGGTTTGTTCTTAAGGGGCTGTTGTAATGACAGCCTTTTTTTTATTTTTAGGTAAAATTTTATTATCTTTATAAAGAATTTAAAACATTATTTGTCATGGCAGAAAAATTTGAAAAAGACCTGATATTTGAAAATGAAGCAGGAACTGTAAAGGTCATTTACAAAACTAACCTTTTGGATGTAACGGGTGACGATAAGTTTACCGTTATGTTTATTGAGGGATTGGATGATGCTGAAGTTATTGCAGGATTTAATTTTAGAGAGTTGGTTTATACCCTTGCTGAATTTAAAACCTTTGCAACTAATAACGGACTGAAACTGTCCTATATTTCTACTGGTGACTCAGTTACCACACTTATTGATTTTCCGGCGTCAAGTTAATTAAGTTGTGAAGGTTTTATACAGGTCTTGCTATTCTTTAGAAAAAGATATAGGTAAGGCATATAATTATGAGATGTCCCTTGTCCAAGACCCCGAAGATTGGGTTTGTTTGATGGACGGGGACGTTTGTTTTCTTGTACCTTGTTATGGAGCCCAAATAAATAGCATTATACAGTCACATCCAGATACAGGGATGTTTACTTGTTTGACTAATAGAGTTGGGGAACTTTCTCAATGTTATTCTGGTGAAATTTCCGAGAATACAGATATGTTTCAGCATCACATTATTGCAAGGACTCTTCAAAATGATTATTACAGTGAAGTAAAGGAGATTACCAAGCCGATTTCAGGTCATTTAATGATAATGCAAAAAAAAACATGGGATGAAGGGTTTAAATTTGAAGAAAATGTAGGAATATTAGGGGTTGATACATTAATGAGCAGGAAATTACTTAATGCAGGTAAGAAAATATTGTTAATGAAAGGGGTTTATGTTTTTCATTTATATAGATTAGGTAGTATAAATCCGCAAGTACAAAAACTACATTTATTATGACTGAGGGAGAAAGGGTTGCAATAGAACAAACAAAGATTGTCGCTGGGTTGGCGATATATATAGATCACTATCGTGATACTTTTGGAACAGACGAAACAACAAAGACAACATTAGGAAAGATTTATATTTCTAATGAATATTTTTGCGAAACACTGGAAGATGTTGTAAGGGCTAAGGGAATAAAAATACCAAAAATAACGGCTATTCCGGCAAATAGTGAAGGTTATAGTGTTGGTATTAGGTATTCTCCTTTACTAAAAGATACAGTTGTTGTTATTTATACAAGAATTGAAAAAAGAAATGGAGTTGATGTATTTATACTTGAAAGAGATGGGATTTCTTTTGAATACGTTCTTGCTCATGGAGGGAATAAACATACAGATACTGATGCTTGTGTTTTGGTTGCTGAGAAAAGGTTAAATGATAGCACTATTCAGGGTACAAAACAAAAGGAACTAAGGGACAAAGTAAAGAAATTTATTGATGAAGGTTATGTAGTTAAGTGGAGAATATTTAACCGTGAAAAATTGAATGACTAAAGCAGTCTATACAGTTATAACCGGCGATTATGATAATTTACTCACTCCAAAAATTATCACTGATGGATGGAACTATCTTTGTTTTACAGATAATGAAAAATTAAAATCAGATTTTTGGAATATAATAAGAATAACTAATAAGTCAATTCATCAAGTTAAGTTAGCCAGAAAGATAAAGATACTTAGTTATTTATATGTAAGTAAGTACGATCTATCTGTTTGGGTTGATGGAAACATACAGATAAATTGCGATCTTGACCAATTTATCAAGGAAAAATGTTTTGGATTGGAAACAATTTCTTTAATGAAACACCCGGAAAGGAATTGTTTATATGACGAGGGTGATGCTTGTATTAAATTAAAAAAGGATAGTCCAGAAATAATAATAGATCAGGTTTGTGATTATATAGATAAAAAATTTCCTAAAAAGTGGGGGTTGTTTCAAACTGGTGTGATTGTAAGACCAAAACTCACTTCAAATGAAAAGCTATTTTTTGATTTGTGGTGGAGAGAGGTTGAAAAGTGGAGTAGGAGAGACCAGATAAGTTTACCGTATATATCTTGGTTATTTGCAAATGAATTAGGTGTTGTATTTAATTGTTTAGATGCAAATGATATATTTTCTAATTATTTTATAAAGAATGATCACAATAAGAATCAATTTGGTGGAAAATTTTAGTTTTATACAGATTAATATGAATGAGTTTGCAAGAATTATTGAATCTTGTACAACTATTGTTCCAAACAATATATTTGAGATTGGTTCATTGAATGGTAATGACGCTGTTTTTCTTTGTGAATTTTTCAGTATAGACAGAAAGAATGTTTTTGTTTTTGAGCCTCATCCTGTTTACAATAAAAATATTAAGAAAAAATATTCTGAAATAAATGTTTTTGATTATGCCATTGGAGATAAAGATGAAGATGGTGTTCCATTTCATGCAATAAGAACTGATATAAAACAGAATCAAGGGGTGTCCTCTTTATTAAGTAGAAATGATAATAGAGAATATGATATTACAATAGTTGAAAAGAAAAGATTTGATTCGGTATTTAATGAATTAACAAGTGAAATAGATGTTCTTAAAATTGACGTTGAGGGGGTGTCTTATGAGGTATTGTCTGGGTTTGGAAATAAATTAAGGAATGTAAAGATAATTCATATTGAGTGTGAGCATAAGGAGATATGGAAGGGACAGAAACTATATAGTGATTGTGAAAGATTTTTAATAAATAATGGGTTCACAATGATTGAACTAAAAATAATCTGGCCTCAGAGTGATTCTGTTTGGATTAATCCGGTTTATTTAAAAAAGAAATGGTGGGAGAATCTTTAAATACTAATTTTTTTACAGTTGCAACTGGTAAATACAAACAGTTTGTTTTACCTTATATGGTTTCTGTTTTATGGAGTAACTCGGATTCTTTTGTTGAAATAATGACAGATGAACCGGGTTATTTTTATAATATAAAAGAGATTTTAGAAAGGTTTTATTCGGGAAGGTTTTTAATAAGAAGGTATAATCAGCAACTTGAAAAGTGGGGAAGAAAAAAATTTTTTAATCCAAATGCTATACGGTTTGTTGAAACTCCGGTACAAAAATTAGAATACACATATATAGGTGATATTGATATACTTGTTCTTGAACAAAATATTTCAGAATTATTGTCAGAACACTCAATGTGTATAGGAAAATGTTATTCAAATATAGTTAGAAAAAACTCAGACAGATTGACCGGACTTCATTTTGTTCACACAAAAGATTATTATGAACGTGTTTCAAAAGAGTATTTAGATTCAATTATTTCAATTATTAATTCTGGTAGGTGTATTGATTCAGATGAACAGTTATTGTTTAAAATAGTGGAGGAAAAACACGGTTTGCCTGTATATTTTAATGAGAGTAAGAAATATTCACATATAACATTTGATTACAGACCTGTTTTTGGTATTCATTTTTCTCCAAACAGGTTTATTGATGGAGAGATAGGGTGGGGTGTTAGTGAAAAAAGAATTAAGTTATATAAACAATTGAAGGAATCAAACGAGTGGGAACAATTAAGTGTTTATTTTGACAGTGAGTATTTAGTTTTATTAAATATTTTGGAAAGTTATATTGAAAAGAAGGGTTTTGATGCAAAAAATTGACGTAATATATCCTTTAGGTGGGGCAAGTAAATTTGGTGATAATTGGGAAATAAGGTATTCAATAAGAAGTCTGGTTAGTTATTTTCCTCAACTTGGAAATATTTATGTTATTGGAGTTAAGCCGGATTGGTTAAGTGATGAAGCAATTTTTATAGAATCAAGGGACTCTTATGTGAACAACAAAGCTGCAAGCATGATTTGTAGGATAATAAAGGGTTGTGAAAGACTTGAAATTTCTCAATTTATATTGAGGTGTTCAGATGACCACATTCTTTTAGGAAATTTGGAAGGTGAAGAATTAGTTACTCCATATTTTGAAGATGACTGGTTTGAATTAGATGAAAATTATCAAAATTTAAAAGATGATTATTTAGAAAGATGCAGGAATACTTTTGATGAATTAAGAAAAAGAAGATTAACTACTTATAAATATGATATACATATCCCTGAGTTGATTTGTAAAAAGGATTATAAGTTAGTAATGAATCAATATGATTGGGAGAACAAAAAGTATATTGTAAATTCACTTTATTATAATACTATTGTGATAACAAAACATAATTATATAGGTAACAGACTTATTAAATTTCATCAACACAATGGGTATTCAGTTAATAAATTAATGGAATTGATTAGTGGAAAATTATATTTGAATTTTAATAATAGAGGGTTGACTCATAATTTAAAGGAAGTCATTGAAAAATTATTTCCTGAAAAGAGTAAGTTTGAGAGTGATTAATTTTTTGTTATCTTTATAAAAAATATTACATTATGGATGCAAATTCAAGAATAACAAAGTACCCTATTTCAAAGGTTTTTGAGATACCATTTCCGTTACCCTGGGATGGGTTTAATGTTGTCACCAGTGATGCAAATAATAAACCAACCAGGATGGATTTTTATCAAAATTCAAATATTACTGGTGGTGTTTGTGTTGGCACAAGGGTAATGCAATCGGATATGGTTTGGGATTTAACAACAAAGAAAATAAAGTCTTTTACCATTAAAATAATAGAAACATGATTTGGGGTTTGTTAAATTTATTTGAAGATGAAACGTCAAGTGGTGGGCTTGTATTAGAGATACCTTCTGGCGATATAGAAGTTAATTTAGTTGCAAATACTGAATTAACAGTTGAACATGGACTTGGTGTTGACAATCTTTCTTCTGTTAGGTTTTATTATGATAAAGATTTGGATACAGTTCAGGAAAAAGAGTTCACCCCTGATTGGTGGAAAGACCCGGCTGATATTAAAAATAAGATAATTGTTAAATATCCAACTGATAGAAATAATGTAAAGGTTGTAGTTGTTGGGTATAGTTATTCATAAAATCTTGATTATGAAAAAGTTGCTTTTGTTTTTGTTTTTACTCATTTCATTTCAATTTGTAAAAGCACAAGGGGAAGTTGGCAATCAAACTCATTATGTTGATACCCTTTCTGATATATGGATAATGGGAAATGATTCAATGCAGCAATATTTTCTTAGGACAGGGAAATATGTGTTCAAAGGAGACAGTATTTTATTTGATTTTAGTGATATTGATATAGGTAGTATTTCTGCTGAAAATGCTGATAGTCTTGGTCATCAGCCTCCTGGATATTATCTTAATTGGACTGATACAATTTTAAAGATTGCAACAAAGTATAATATTGATACATTATACATTACTGTTGCAGAGAAGGCAGATAGTACTGACAATGCTACCCGAACATGGACAGATATGTATTTTGTTCGTTTTTCTGACAGTACCGGAAACTACATCACACCTTATGATACTATGGGCAAATGGCTACCTGCGACATATACAGAGACCGATCCTGTATGGGTGTCGGATAGTTCTGATTATGCGAGTAAATCCTATGTACAGATTGCAGATACTGGAAAAGTAAACACAACAGGAGGAGATATTATTTGGAGTGATTTAACTCTTGATAAAGCACAGAGTTATAATGAAACAATGTTGAATATATTAAATCGTGCAAGTCATGGTGGATCTACTATTAAGATGGTTGCTGGTACTGATTCTTTATATATAAGACCTGTTGGCATTATGTCTTATTCTAATAATTATTTATATGGAAATAAGAAAATGTCTTTTACATTTGACTCTACATCCACAACAAATAAATATATTAATTTTATTAATGGTTTTATTTATGCTCGTAGACCATTTGATTATATATATGATACAACTACATATAAAATACTTGTAAAAGACCAAACTACTGGTAAATTTAGCATTACAAGATGGCCTAATGAGCCAATTGATACCTCTGGATTATGGCTATACAGAGCAGATTTTGCTGATAGTTTAAAGAATTGCCATGATACAATTTCTGCATCTGTTATACATGCCTGTTCAAAACTGGATATTGATGCAGATACAATCACAGGTCAGCCAGTATGGACTGGTGATTTTAGATTAACTGGTGGACAAATACGGGCTTCAAGTGTTCCACTTGTTTTAAGTACAGAGAATGTTGGAGATATAGAACTTGCTCCTGTTTCTGGTGATTCCATCTTCCTTGATGCCAGTGGTGCAGGAATAACATACATACAAAGTTCTGCAATGATTGAGGAACATTTGAAATTTACAGATAATAATACTGAGATATTTAAAAGTGTTGCTACAAATGATCTTGTTTTCCAAGATATAAATTCTGGATTGATAAAATTAGCGACACTTGATACGGGTCGTGTCAGTACAAGTGGGGATGATATTTATGGTAATATAAATATAACTTCTAAGAAAGCATACAAGCAGAATAATGTCAATCTTATTAGGATACCTTCCGGCTCTGAAACGTCCTTGTGTATAGGCAATTCAGGTAATAATACTTTCTATAAGAAAAATAACACACTTATTGGTGATAGTGCAGGTTATTCATTAAATACAGGTCAGCGCAATACATTCATCGGCTCGCTTGCTGGCCAGTATTGCGATTCAACTGATAATTTATTCATTGGCATTGGTGCAGGACGCTATCGAAATGTGAATAATAATATTGGTATTGGTTATGTGGCTTTACGTGGTGCTGTCGGTACTGCAACCGGTAATTTCAATACTGCTCTCGGTAATTATGCAGGTTATAATACCACAACAGGAACGGACAATGTATTTATAGGCTATGATGCCGGAGCAAATAACAATACTGGATACTATAATGTTTACATTGGTAATTATGCAGGATATGCGGGTACAACAGCAAATAATAACATGGCCTTTGGTCGATCGGCAATGAATTACGTAACGACCGGATATGAAAATGTGGCAATCGGTAGTAATTCATTAGTATATAATCAGGCAGGCTTATTTAATGTGGCAATTGGAAGTAGTGCAATGTATGGCGTTTCAGGTAATTCCTGTACAAGAAATACTATAATAGGATATAAGGGTGCCTATCTTGTGCGCACGGCTCAATATAATACTGGAATCGGTTATCAGGTTTTTTATAATATTAATAATGGTGAGGCTAATTCGGCGGTCGGATTTAATGCGGGGAATTCCCTGACGACAGGAAATTATAATTGTTATTTCGGTCGCGATGCAGGTTTTTCTAATCAGACAGGGGCAAGTAATGTTTTTATCGGTTATCAGGCAGGATATAGTGAAACAGGCTCGAATAAATTGTATATTGATAATTCAAATACGGCGACTCCTTTGATTTATGGTGATTTTTCTGCTGATTATCTGAAAATCAACGGCGGAGAAAAGGCAAAAAACAATATTTATACAACAACACAAGTATTGAATCATGCAAATAATTTTGTTTATGCAGATGGAACAAGTGGAGCAGTTGATATTACATTGCCGACAGGAACAATATACAACGAAACTGTTTATTATATAAAGTGCATTAATGCTGATAATACTGTCAGAATAGTGGCAGATGGAGCGGATACAATTGATGGTGCAGCAACTGTCACCCTCGCATTAAATGATAGTTATATTCTGCAATATATTTTTTCAAAAAATAAATGGTATATCTTTTAAATTATTATGGTATATAATCCGAAAAATATCAAAGAAGGCGATACGGTTTCAAATCTTATCTTTGAAACGATAATAATTAAAGATAACTCTGGTTGTAATAAGGAATTGTCTATAAATGATAGTGGTATTATCGAAACTTATGTACCAGAAAGCGAATCTATCGAAGAATCGTCTTTGACAACGATTGAATTATGGGCAGAAAATGGTGTTAAAACAAAGCGGGATTATAAATATGTCCGCTCCAAAATAGCTGCTTTGGCATTTGCAAAAATAGGCTATAATCTGAAATTATGGGATACAATGTCAGCAGGAGATAAATCAACTGCAATGACAAATTGGACAAATAATCTGACATTGAAAGAAAAACAGATATGTGCAAGAAGATTTGTCGTTCCGGCTGAGTTGCAGATAACTGTTTATAATCAGGATGAGATTGACAATTATGGCGTTAAATATCATATCAACTCAAAGAAATCACGTGAACAAAGATTCGACAGGGCATTAATTATTGTTTTTAATCGCTTTGCGAAATTGGACGCAAAGGCAATAGCACAAGATTTGCGGCAAATAACAAAGGGAACTAATTTCGATTTAGACGATTATAAGAATCTCAATTCCGCTGTGAAGGTTAAAGCACTGAAAGAGGCTTACATTAATGAAGGGATTGAATCATTTGATGAAGATGGTTTCGATGCTATCTTTGATTATATACAAAGCTCTGAAAATACTGCATTTGCGAATGATGGTCTTTCTGAAACTGGCTTTATTCCGCATACCGGAACAATGCAAGAGGCAATTATTCTGTTATTGTCTATTTTACAAGATGGAAATTATTACTTATGATAAGTACAGGCTGCTGCATATTACGGTCTACTGAAACCAAACTATCAAATACGATAGACTGGTTTACTGATTGTGAATATTCCCATTCAGGTTTTATCGTTAAGATAAACAATGTTTTATATGTCTTTGAGTTCGACAAATTCGGCGGACAATTCATTGAATGGGAGACGTACAATCGGTTATATACTGATATTATAGTGCTTAGGCCATCCCTCTCGTTCTCAATTGAGGAAAAAAGGATGGCAATAAAAGAATGTCTGAATTTAACTCAATATCGTTACGATTACGAAAACCTTGCTTTTCATCAGGTCATAAGATGCTTGAGCATAAAAGCTATAAACTGGCTCAGAGGAAAGGGATTTAAAATTAAAAAAGACTATATCTGGATAGGTCGAAACGGGGCAAGTGCTGATAAGGCATTCAATTGTGGCGAGGCAACTATTGAACTATATTACCGAGTGCGGGGATGGTTCGAGGATATTGCTTATGAAGGCTCAGGGAGTCCTGATTATTTATACAAATCAACTTATTTTCAACACCTTAAATTAAATGAAATATGAAAACATTACTAACAATTATCTGTTCATTATTTGTTTTGTCTGCTTGGTGTCAGACGGTTACGACAACCCCGATTATACTTGCAAACAATGATACTGTCTATAAGACGGTTTCCACATTTGGCAAGGGTTCTGTAACCGTTACAGAGGAAGTAAACGCTCCGGCAATGGATTCTGCTTATGTTAATCGAGTTATTGGAAATATGCAGATGGATTTAGAAATGAACGTACAGGACAGTATAATGTCTATTCAGCGTTTAGAGGCGTTGCGGGCGAAACAGATTAAGTATAATCTGATCAAAGAACTGTTTGAAGAATGAAGCATTTGATACCTATATTTCTTGTAGTTGTCTGTGCCGGATTAATTATTTTCGACTCGGCATTCGGATTGCTACATTCCCCCTGGTGGGGAATCGGTCTGCTGATTCTATGTGTAGTTGCGGTAACAGGATTTTTTTACGGAATAATAGCGATAATAAAAGATTGGCTAAATAAATGACAATCTGGAACTACATATCAATTCTGACTATCAGCCTGATTATACCTGAGATTGCAGCACATCTTAATTTCTGGATAATCCAATACGGTAAGATTAATCCCGACAATCATTCTGATATTAGCAAGATATGGCATCGTTTTCAGTTTTTGCTCCGTGTTATCACCTATTTTATTATCGTCATGTTTGCCTATCGAGTTCATATCGACAACTGGATACAGGCAGCAGAGATATTTCTGATTTTCGGAATAACGTACTGGCATTGGTTTGACGGTCGGATTAATCAATTGTTGCAGGAAAAATGGTCATATAGGGGCAAGACAAGCGATATTGATAGGTTGATTTATAAGGTTCACTGGACAGTCAAGATCGTTGCCGGGATATTCTGTATATTTTTATGGCTTGATCTGATATTTAATTTTGTCACAAAATGAATGAGTTTTTGAAACAATAAAATACATTTATCATGGAAAAAAGAGAAATAGTTGATTTATTAGGGAATAAAAGAGTTATCAATGTGATTAAGGGTGAAACAAATACTCTTGAAAAAGGGGAAACGATGAACGCTTTTGATTATGATAAAGATTTTAAGATTGAAAAAATGGGGAAGGAAGTAAAGGAAAAACTTTCTGTATTAAAAGGAAGGGAAGATTCTCAAAAGTCAATTTATCAATCTGATTTAACAGACTTACTTTCAAAAACTTCATTTACACCAAACAGGGGTGTAGGTGACTGGAGTTATAGAGGATTAAAAAGTAAAGTTATTGAAAAACTTGGTTATGAGCCGAAAGAGTTTGATTGGGAAATGACCTGTTTTTCGCAAGAAAAGAGAATATCTTATGTAATTCCTGAATATGATGAAAACAAACAGGTGGTTGAAAAAGTAACAGTAACAGAAGAACAATCAAAGGTTCACAGAGACTATAATGATAAAATAAGGCAATTAATTGACTGTATTGTTGAATTAATTAAAATTGAGTCATTAGAGAGAAATCTTTCTGATAATAAAAAATACAATTTAACACCTCAACAGATTTGTGCATTAGGGTTTTAATTATGGGTTTAAGGGAAACTATTTTATCAATATTTAAGGGTTCATCTATTGAGGACAAAGTTACTCAATATGAAGAATTTGAAAAAGTGATTGAAAAGGGAAGGAATGATCTTTTTCAATTAATAAAGGAGCATGATATTGTTTCAAGGGATTATAATAAAAAAATTGAGTTGTTTGAAAAAGCCGGAAATCCGGATACATTTCAAACAGAGGTTATTCTTCAAAAGAAATATGAAACTTACTTTTCAAAATATATTGATAATATAAGTAAGGTTAAGGATTCGATTGAGAAAGCTAAGTTTGCTCAGGAAAATCTTTTAAAAAGAAACCCCGATTTAAAAGAAGCTATTGAACAGTATAAAAAAGAGAACAATATAAAGGATGCTTATTTTACTATTTTGGATGCTTTTGAAAAAGGGATGGTTGATGAACAAAGGATGACTGAAGCACAAAAAAGAGTTTCTGCTTCTTCAAAATATTTTCCAAATACACCAAGAGGAAAGTATTACGGGCAAGTTCTTATAAAGGGAAAAACAGGTATTTATGTTTGGGAACAGTTATTAAATAATCAGGAATCACACAATGAAAATCTTGAATATGATGATTTGAAAGATGAAAGAGAAAGAAAGGAAGCAGATCATATTTTAAAGGCATTGGAAGAAGAGTTTGAAAATGAAGTTGAAAGGGATAGGATAATAAAAAGAATTAAGGATTCATTACAAAAGGCTTCTGAAAAGAAAGAAAGTAAGAAACCTGAATCTGTTTCAATAAAAAAGGAGAAGAAGGGAAAGGAAAAATTTGAAACTGTGATGGGGGAGTTTAAAAGGGGAACCCTTCACTCAGGTAGTGGCGAGGTAGTGACAGACAGGGAACAGGCTTTGGCTATTGCTTTTTCTGAATCGGGGTTAAGTAAAGGAGAAGATGAGGAAGACATTTATATAATTGATTTTGATTATGATTTAATTGAAAAAGCAAAAACAGAAAAGAAAACTAAGTTTGCGGACTGTATAGTAAAAGACAGCAAAGGAAGAACTCTTTTATTAAAGAGAACAAAGAAATCAGATTTTGAGCCAGACAAGTGGTGTTTGCCCGGAGGACATATTGATGCAAAAGAAAAACCGGAAGATGCTGCAAAAAGAGAGTTGATTGAAGAAACCGGACTGGAGGTTGAAAAATGTAACTTAGTTTACATTTATGAAAGCGATGAAGTAATTATATATTATTATATGTGTGAGGTTAAAGAACCTTATGAAATTGTGCTTGTTGAAGATGAACATAGTAACTATGTATTTTCAACAAAGAAAGGAATGGACGATTTGGATTTAATCATGAATCTTTCAGTCATATTGGATAAAATCGAAAACAAAGAAGAAGATGGAAGCAAAGACTAAAGAAGATAAATTTAATTTTACAATACCTATTTCAGGATTTGAAAAAGGGAAAGACCCGAAAACCGGAGAAGACGTAATGATGGTTAAGGGTGTTGCGTCCAGTATGACAAAAGATTCTGACGGAGAAACTCTTGAGCCTTCCGGGTTTCAGTTTGATAAATTACTGGATTACGGTTATCTGAATTATAATCACCAGGCAAAACATGATCCAACGGCTTTGGTTGGAGAACCAACAAAGGCTGTTGTGGTAAATAAAGGAAAAGATTTTTATATTGAAGGTAAATTGTGGTCTCATTCAAAAAAGGCGCAACAGATTTATGAGCTTGCTGAGGTTCTTGAGAAATCCGGGTCAAAGAGAAAACTTGCATGGAGTATTGAAGGGACGGCATTAGAGAGAGATGACATTAACCCAAAACGAATAAAAAAGGCATTAATAACGGGCATTGCTATTACTCCGTTTCCAAAAAATAGCAACACATTTCTTTCAATAATGAAGGGTGAATACGAAGAACCTTTTGTTGATTATGACTATGAATCTGAAACAGATGAAATTGAAAAAGGTGAAAGCGATCATATTTTTGATATTTCATGTGATGGAAAAAGATATATGATGGATAAGGGGTTTAATATTGAAATTTTGGAACAGGATAGTAAACTAAGTTTTGATGAGGCGTGTTGTATTATTGTTAAAGGACATGAATTGGGTTTAGTTTCTGACGAGGATTTGGAGAAAGCTAAAAGTGGTATTTATGAGGATACTCCTGAAAATCGTAAACTTGGTCGGGTTGGAAAGAAGTATGGTAGTAAAAAGGAAACCATTGAAGATAAGGCTGGCAAAGAAAGTGTGGGTGAAATTACTGAGGAAAAGAAAAAGGAGGGATTAAAAAATATTTATGATAAATATTCTAAACTTAAACATGATAAAGATGTTTATTTAGTTGGTGGGGGGTTGAGTTCTGTAAAATATGTTAGTAGAAGGCATGAGTCTGCAAAAGACGACAAGGGTAAGTTGACACTTGGTGAGGCAACACAACTCTTTAAGAAAGCAACCGGATTGGATGTTACTGAAATTAAGGGTGTTTTGGAATATGCAGTACCTAATATGGAGTGGCATCATGCTGGATTTCTTCCTAAACAGTATGGTGGAGGCATGAAGAAAACTTATTTTTTAAATTCTGCTGAACTTGCTGATATTTCTAAAAATTGGGACAGTTACAGAGAGAAATTAAATATTTCTAAGTCTGAGGCAAAAATAGTTTTAGAACAAAGAAAATCATTAGAGCAAAGAAAATTTGATTTTTTGCAAACTAATGCAAAAAAAATTGAAAGAGTTCGTGATAAGCCTGAATATTTTTATGAAACGGCAAGAGAGATGAACGGAAAGTACGGATGGTTTGACAGCACTTATAAATCATATAATTTGCCTGAGTATTATTCTGGATGGAAATTTGAAAATAAAGAAAAATATGATGAGTTTATGAATATTAAATAATTTTTTTTGTTAATATTTTTGTTTAATAAATATTTTTGTTATTTTTATATCATTAATTGTCTATCCGTAATTGTCTAAAACAGTCTTTTTCCTAAGATTGTTCTCACCGGGATAAAATTTTTACCATTTATTATTATGACAAAACAAACCATTGAGATAACTCCTGAAGTTATTGAAAAGGCTTTTGAGACTTTAGGTATTGAAAGGTCACAGTCAGGAAATCCCGGTAAAACAGAAGAAGAAAAAGCTGAAGAGGCGTTTTATAAGGATATGACTAAAGATGAACAGAAGAAATATGATGCTATGTCTGATGAGGATAAGGCAACATATAAAGCCACTTCTGCTTCAAAGAAAGACAAAAAAGAAGAAATTCAAAAAGCTATTGAGTTAAAGAAAGCAGAACAATCAGAACTTGAAAAGCAACTTGAATCGGTTGAAAAAGGTGAAGAACCTAAAAAACCTGAAGAAAGTGAGATTTCAAAAGGGATCGAAGAACTGCTTAAATCTCAGCATGCGGAGATTGACAATAAACTCAGTGCTTTGGCTATTATAAATAAGGGTTTGAGTGACAAAGTAAATGGACTTGTTACTGAAATTGAACAACAGAAAGAGGAACTGAAAAAGGCCAATGAAGAGATTGAAAAACTCCAGGATGAACCTCTTCCAGTAAAATCTGTTCAGTCAGCAAAATACATGGAGAAATTCATTGAAAAGGCTCATGAAGAAGGAAAAACTGTATTATCCGTTTCAAATCCGGAGCAGAGAAGGCAAATTGTTAACAAACTCGATGAAATTGCAAAGAGCAAAAACGGAGAACAAGTTTATTCTGATGCCGTTATTGATCTTGAAGGTGGAGGGTTTATTTCAAAAGGTATTGTGGATGAACTCGGTCGTGAACATGGAATTGCAGTTATTTCTTAAAAAAATTGGTTAAAAACATTATTATTAAAATGATATGAAAAATTTAGGAATTGATTTATCAGCGTATGAGCAATTTGGTACTGGTTTTGGTGTTGAGAGTGCTCAGACAGTAGCAGAACTTAACAAAGCTATGTCGGTTGGTCATCTTTTGGGGACTGATCCGAGCGCAACAAGCGCAGGTTCACTTAAAGTTGAATCACTTGAAAAGACGCTTGTTAATTTGGAATTTAAAGAGCAGGACTTAGCTCTGTGGCAGAAAGTACCAAAGTCTCCGGCTTATTCAACTGTTGAGCAGTATGAAAGACTGGAAAGTTACGGTAATGTAAGCGGTTTTTTTGAAGAAGGTGGTCTTCCTGAAGAAAACTCAACTTCTTACAGCCGTCAGTCACAGTTTGTCAAATATATTGGTGAGACTCGGTCAGTAACTCATCAGGCTCAGTTGATAAGGGCACTTGTTGATATTGTGAGGCAGGAAATTAAATCTGGTACAATGACTGTTCTCAGGGCTGCTGATTATTATCTTTGTAAAGGTGATGCTGATGTTGTTCCTGTTCAGTTTGACGGGTTTTACAAACAACAGAAAGATTATTTTGCTACTCTTGATTTGTGGCAGGATTCGCTGAGTGTTATTGATTTGAGGGGTTCTTATCTGAAAGAAGAAAATGTTGAACAAGGGAATGAAAACCTTATTAACAATAATTCTTACGGTGATCTTCTTATGGCCCCTACTGCTGTTATTTCCGGGTTTGTAAAACAGTTTTATTCAAAGAAACTTATTCAGCCGAATACAGCTCAAGTATCAAATGCCTATATGGGTCAGCGTGTTCAGGGTGTTGAAACTTCCTTTGGAAGGATTGACTTTGGATACGATAAATTCATGCGTGAAAACCCTGCAAGATTCACAACTGATAATGCAACCAGTACAAAGGCTCCGGCTTCTCCTGTTGCCGATGGTTCAACCCCGAAGGCTGTTGCAACGGATACACTGAACAGGTTTGCAGCTGCTTATGCAGGCGATTATTATTACGGTGTGGCTGCTATAAATCAGTATGGAGAGTCTGCTGTTGTAGCTCTTGGTTCAGCGTTATTGACAGTAGGTGCAACTCAATCTGTTGATCTGAAATTTACTGCCGGTTCTGGAACTTATGTAGCCACAGGTTATGTAATTTACAGAAGCGAAAAAACACCGACTACTTTGGTTGCAGCTACAAAACTGTACCCTATTTTTCAGGTTTCGACAGCACAGTTAGCTGCCGGGTATGATGGTGGTGCTGCTGGTCTCATAAGAGACAGGAACAGATTTATTTCAAACACAAGTAAGTGTCTTCTTATTGAAAATGCTGAAGAAGTTTGGACTGTTCGTCAGCTTGCTCCTTTGATGAAAATGGATTTAGCACGTCTTTCTACTGCTGACAGGTTTGTTGTATTGATGTATATAACTCCGATTTTGAAAGCCCCTGGTAAGATGGTTCAGATTATCAATATTGGAGCTTATTCTGCAAATTAAGTTTGAGGTAAATTTGCATTTTTTAAAAGAGCCTTTGTTTAATTACTCAGGCTCTTTTGCTTTTGGAAACTAAACATCTTTTTTATATCTTTATGGTTGTTTTAATGAATATTAACTAAAAATGATAATTATGAAATTAGTAAAAGTAAAAACCTCAGAACTTCATCGGGCAGGAAAAACAGTTTTAAATTCAGTTTGCGAATTAACATTTAATGATTCTTGTGAAGCGGAAACTGATATAACCAACATCCGGGAATTAATGTCCGTTGATTCATCTATTTCTCTTATTAATGATATTGATTTATCTTCATTGCCTGAAAAAGAGAGACAGCAAATCAATTATGTGTCTGAATATCAGAAAATAATTGAGAAACAAGGTAAAGAGATTGAACAGTTGAAGTTGAAACAGGAAAAGTCTTTGGAGCAGAATGTTAAATTAGTTAATGACATTGAAAAGCTGAATAAAGGCAGTGAAGTATCTAATCCTGAAATTGAAGACGCTCTTAAATCTGCTCAAAGGAAAAACATTGATTTATTAAAAGAGAATGCAGAATTAAAGAAGCAAATTGAGGTATTTAATAATGGTGAGTTTCAGATTGGAGGTGTTAATCCCGACAAAAAAAATAATAAGAACGACACAGAAGAAAAAAGAAACAAATTAATGGAAACAACAGTAAAAGAGTTGAAGTCAATCGCTTCTGATGCTGGACTGCCTGAAAAAGAGTGGAAAGACCTTAATAAATCAAAATTGGTTGACTATCTGTTATCTCAAATTTAGTGGGGCAATTAAATTTTAAAACATCATACAAGAAAAATGATGGGCTTATAATGGGTCCCTCAGAACTTGTTTCTTTGTATCTTTATGGTATTAGGTTGCAGAATCAGTACGGAACTGAAATGACCAATGAAGATATAACAACTTTTATTAAATCAGCGCAGGAACAGGTTGAGAATTTACTTGACATAAAACTTTTCAAACAGGTTTATGAAGAAAATTCAAGTTTTTATGTAAATGATTTAATTAAGTGGGGTTTTATTCAAACCTCTTACCCGGTAATGAAACCGTTGGCTATGGATGGTTATTTAGGTGGTGTTTTGCAGGTTGAGTATCCGGAAGAGTGGTTGGTAAGTAAAACGAGTGGGGATGACAAAGGTTGGTCGAGACAGATGTTTGTTGTTGCGTATCAAAATGCCTTGATTAATCAGGCCGGATTAACATTTAATACAATATCTTCCATTGGTCTTCTTGGTTACAGTAATGTTCCGTATTATTGGAAATTAAGGTATATAACAGGCTTTACAAGGATTCCTAACGATATATTGACGGTTATAGGGAAAATAGCTTCGATATTTATTTTTCATCAGATGGGAGATATAATAATTGGAGCGGGAATTGCGAATATGTCTTTAAGTATAGATGGACTTTCGCAGAGTATAGGAACTACGAATTCAGCAACAAATGCGGGATATGGAGCAAGAATTGAGAACTATATTAAAGATTTGAAGATTGAAATACCAAGATTAAAAAGTTTTTACAAGGATATAACCTTTACCGTTTGTTAACATGATCGTTGTAACACAAGCTGCTCCGCAGACAATTCAGAAACCGAGAGTTGACTTTGTTCATTCTGATTTTGACGTTTTAATTTATCAGAAAGGATATGAAGTTATTTGGGAATCTGCAATAGCTTGTCCGTGTAAAAGTAAGGGTGGAGGTCATAACGTAAAATGTCGTAATTGTGGGGGTACAGGGTGGTTATTTATTAATCCGGTTAAAACAAAGATGGTTCTTCAATCGCTGAGTGCTTCGACAAAATATATGCCCTGGTCGGCAGAAAGAGCCGGAACGGTCACAATAACGGCAAGGGACATTGATTTGTTAGCTGATATGGATAGGCTAACAGTTGAAGGTAGTGATTCACGGTTTTCTCAAATTGTATATCCACAGGTTTTTAATGGTCAATTATTTGCTTTTACAATTTATGTCATAAAAGATTTAATTGATTTGTTTGTTTATAAAGGGGATGAAATGCCTCTTGAAAAACTTGAAGAAGGTGTTGATTTTACTGTTTCCGGCAATAAGATTTTGTTTATAAATAAGTATAAATCTTATCTTGACTTTACCTGTACTGTAAGATATAGGCATAAAATTCAGTATCATGTTATTGATTTAACAAGAGAGGTCAGAAATTCTTATGTATTACAATCAACTGGTGACAAGAATACAAAATTTCCAGTTTCAGCGATAGGAAGACGAAGCCATTATGTTTTGGATGTTCAAAATTTTCAGGGTGATTTGATATTTGATAATAGTTATTGAAAAATGAATATAGAAATAGATTTATCCGGTCAAATTTCTGAATTTTCCTTAACAGGTAAGACAAAGGATGATTTTATTACCTATGTTCTTGAAAAGGTAACAGAAGATTTTTACAGGACATGGTATGATATGGCAGCTACTTCTGATTTAAGGCAAACAAAAGATGAATATACAAAAAGCCTTTATGTATTTAGTGTCAGTCCCACTGTAAAAGGGGTTAAATTAGATGGTTGGTTGCCAAATGCAGTTGAACAAGGATTAGAACCGTTTGATTTAAAGCCTTATTTTGAACAATCAAAAAGTGGTAAAGTAAAATACAATAAAAAGGGCGGGTGGTATTTAACTATACCGTTCAGACACAGAATACCAGGAATACAGGCTTCATCTCAGGCTTTTTCAAATGTAATGCCTGAAGCTATTTATAAAACAGTAAAGACACTTGCTGTCGGACAGTCTTTAAAAAGCGGAATGCTACCGGAACAATTTAAGGAAGAAAGAGGTGTCAGGGAAAAAATTGTACTTACTTCAAAGACATTTGATGAGTATGTTCATAAGCATTCAATTTATGAAGGAATGCAAAAAGCACCTAAAAAACATCATGGCGGTTATGTGACATTTCGCCGGGCAGGACAGGCTTCAGACGCTAATTCATTTATTCATACCGGAATTATAGCAAGGGATTTTATGAATAAGGCTTTTACTGAATTTAATGCAAGTAGGATGGATAATGTAACGGATTTAGCTGTTAGTAATTTTTTAAACAATTTGTGATATGGCTGTATTAATGCCGGAAATAATATTAAAGAAACTGATTGATGGTATATTAATTTATATCAAACAGGATTATAATAAGTATACTGACAAGAGTAAGTCTATTCTTTATAATTATTTCAATGGACAGGTTTATGGAAAGTTTGACTATTATCAACAGGCTGTTGATTTGTTTATTAACAGGGGTGTAGAACACCAAAGGAAACTTGAAACCCGTATATTTTTTGATTCTGACAGGGCGGGTATTCCAACTATTCATATAACACTGCCAAATGAAAACCCGGCAAAGGATGGTTTAGGAATGGGAGAAGGGTATGCTGACCCTGTAATAATTGATGGAAAACAACACGAACAATATACAAGGACATTTGACACAATGTTTCATGTAGTGATAACTTCTGATAATACCTTTGAAGTATTGTTGATTTATCATTTATTGAGAGGTATGTTAGTAAGTGTATTTGATTCATTGGAGTTGTCTGGATTTATGAATGTAATGATTGGAGGTCAGGATGTACAGATTAATTCTGAGCTTGTGCCAAAAGGAATATTTTTTAGAAGTGTAACGGTTAAATTTGAATATGAAATAACAGTTCCTTCAATTATTTCAGCGCAACAAATAGCTTCAATAGCATTCACAGAAACAATAGTTGAATTAGATGATATTTAATAAAATGTAATTTTTATATTTTTAAATAGGAAGTGTTGATAATCAAATAGTTACAAAAATAAAGCGGAAAAAATATATGTGTATTTGCAAAAATAGCTATCTATTTGATTATCAACAAACAATATCATCAAATGGTTGCAATATTTAAAATTTATTTGTATATTTGGTCAAATAATTAAAAATTTTAGCATTATGTCAAAGAAAGAAGAAATCAAAAAGGATACAAAAGTTGAAAAAGAGATAACAGCTATCACTTATGCAGGTGAGGTTGGTTTGAACTCAAGGGAGAAATTTTTTGTTTCAAAGAAGTATTCTGCAACAAAAAAAACAAGGGCAGAATGGAAACGAGTTCTTATAAATGATGGACTTGTTATCAAGTAATTTTTATTACTGAATTATTTTTGTTATTTTTATATCATTAATTGTCTATTCGTAATTGTCTAAAACAATCAATTAAATTTTTGGTTGTTCTGATTGGAAATAATTATACTATCCAGTTATGGCAACTAAATTTGTATTTGACGGAACGACAATTGAACTTCCGGGTGCATATTCCACAATAAAATCAGGTGAAACAAACCCTCCTTCACCGGCAACATTTGGCCGTATTTTAATCATTGATACTGGAAATGGAGCTGAATTTGGTGGTGGTTCTGGTATTGACGGGGAACTTTTAACAGGACTTGATTCAATTTATTCGGTTGATAATATTGCTGATTACAGGTCATTAACAAAAGGCGGTTTGTGGTGGTTGCTTGGACTTCCTTTATTTTTTCCGGACGGATATGCCTCAAGGGGTGTTCCGAATGTTTATTTTGCGAGAGCTGCAACGACAACTTGCGCAAATATGGTTTTTACTTTCACGAATGGAGCCGCTTCAATCCAGATGAGAGATGAAGGTATTGTTGGAAATGGAAGAAGGGAAGATGAAACCCTGGCAACAGGAAATTATACCGTTACAGCGGTTGGTGCGACTGGTGACACACATACACCAAAAATAACAGAAGGGGCTACGTTGATAACGCTTGGTTCATATACAGTTCCGGCTGTCCCCCTTTCTATTGATTTAACTGCTGCTGCAATTGCAGAGGCTATTAATGACTTGACTGGAACACATGGTTATACGGCTACTTCAGACGCTGCTATTATAACGGTAACAGCGAGACAGCCGAGAGGAACCGAGGTTGCTTCTGACGCAAACGCTTATACAGGAACTTATGTCGTTACCGGAACGGCAACAGGAACGGCACCAGCTACATTGACTGGTGGCGTTGATGGAGTAAATCTTACACGTGGTTTTGCTGCTGTAATGGAAGCTGGTGAAATTGACGCTACAAAATATTTGTTTAAGTTTTACAGGGGAACATATAAAGGTGAAGATTTTGACGGTGATCCGTGGGATAATATTTCTGTTGACGATGCTGTTCCACTTCTTTATGTTAAGTCACCGGAATTTTCAACTGTTCAGGAATTTATTACGTGGATGACAAACAATTCTACGTTTAATCAATATTTTAAACTGGAAACATCAAGTGCAACAGGGGCGTTTGTTGCCGGTGATTTGACCAATTATTCAGATTATAACCTTGCTTATGGCGGGACAGAAACATACAGCACAACAAAACTGGATGAGGTTCTGGACGCTGTTACGGAGAATGATTTTACATTTATTCTTTGCAATGATTATGGCGATGATGCTCAAAGTGCTGATAACGGAAAATTACTTGCCCATATAGTTAATGAGGCGAAATTTGAAAAATTCCTTGTTGTTGGCGGCGGTGAAGACTCAACTAAGTTTACTCAGACTTACGGATCAATTCCAACAGCTCAGTATTATGATTCTGACCGTGTTTGGGTTGTTCACGGTGGAGTAGGTATTTCAACTCAGTGGGCTTCGACAGGGTTTAAAAACTATCCGGCTATTTATAAGGCTGCTGAAGTTCTTGGTCGTATTGCCGGACAGGCTCCACAGATACCCGGAACATTTAAGTCACTTGGTCATAACAAAGAAACTCATGTTCTTTCAAAGAAAGAAAAAATTCAATGTTTGGATAATGGAGTTCTTTGCACTGAATATGACAGTGATTTTGGAAAATTCGTTATTGTTCAGGATGTTAATTCACTTCAAAGAAATGATTATGAGATAAATGATGATGGAACGTCTCATGTTATTCAAATCAAAAACATAACTTCTCAGTTGAACAAGGAGATTGTTATTAATGCAAAAAATCAGTTATTTGGGAATCCTTCGGGAGTTAATCAATATACTCTTTCAACTAAAAGGGTACGTGACTGGCTGATTGGTTATTTGCAATCCAGGACAATCACTCCAACGACAGATAATTTGATAAAGAAATTTTATCCTGCAACTATTAATGTAACTAAAGTTCAAGACTCGTATCAGGTGACATATAAGTTTACTCCGAACAGTGAGATAACGAAGGTTTTCTTTACAGGATTTATGATTAATTAGGAAATTGGTTTTTAGGATTTAATATTTTACAGTTATGCCATCAAGTACAAATACAGCGGTAATGACAGCCCCTCTTGCAATAATTATTGCAGGTGGTCAGATTATTGGCAAAATGAAAAACATTCGGGTAACAGAAAATATACAGCGAGGTGATGTAAGAGGGCTTGGAGAGCTTCTTCCAAAGGAAAAACCGGCTCTTTCGTGGAATGGAACACTGACTTGTTCATTTTATACGATTGATTTAGTTTCAACAGGACTTCCCCAGTCTGTCCATAGAGAAACGGGTGTTGTTGAGGAGTTTGTAAACAGTCTTTTACTTCAGGAGAATGGGGTTGATATTTATATTTATAAAAAACAGGCAACAGTATCAGGCATTGACGCTACGACAGGACTTGTTACGGAGATAGAAAATGGTGATTTTGCTGTTATTTTTGGGGCGTTTACAGACAGTCAGTCTTTTGATATAAGTGAAGGTCAGATTTCAGGAATGGATCAGTCATTTACTTATCTCAATCCAATATTATTACCGGTAAGCTAATACATATATGACTATGATTTGGGAAGAAATAAAAAGAAAGAGATTTGAGCAACAGTCTCTTATTTACAAGGGTTTCACTGGAACTTTTGAAATAGATAAAAAAGAAGAACAGATTGAGAAGTCTGAAACTGAACTTAGTTTTGAAGAAGTTCAGGAAGATGAATTGGAGAAAGCCAAGTCCGGTATTTATGCCGATACTCCTGAAAACCGGAAGTTAGGCAGGGTTGGACAGAAATTTGGTGCAGAAAAATCTTCTGAAAAAGAAGAAATGCACAAAGTAAAAAGACAGCTTTTACAAAAAGAATCAGGTAAATTAGTGAGACCACAAAGATATGAATTTGATTCACAAGAAAGATATGAGGCAGCATTGTTTAAATACTATGATAAATTAGAATTTAAAGGTGGAGTAAAAATAGGTAGTACGGTCACTATTCCTAAAACACTTACGACCGATCCGAAAAAGAAACAAGGTGAATCGGGTAAGGTTGTGAAGATTGATCCAAAACACGGTGATATTCATGTTAAATTTTCTGATGGCGTTATTGGGGTTTATTCAAATGATGTTTTTCAGAAAGGAGTCAAAACTGAGGTTTCTTCAACGGAACAATCTGAACTTGAAAAGGCTTTTGCTGTTTTTAATTTATAATAATAATTTAATCACTTACCTCAAATGAATTTACAAAGAGAACTTAATTTACAAGTAAAGGGAAACACTTACAAAGTAGAGTTTCCGACAGTAGGGAAATTTCTTGACATTGAGTCAACAAAAATAAAGGTTTCCCGGAATGAATATGGCGGATTTATCCAGTCATTAACGAGGAATTCGCTGAAGGCGTTAGATTTTGTTGATATGATTTCTTACTTTTCAGTACTTGTTCCGAATTTACTGAAAGACTTGAAGTCTGACAGTTATCTTGATTTGGATGTGATGGATGCGAATGAACTTTTAACGGTTTATAAAGAAAACTTCAATCCCTGGATAGAAAGTTGGTTGAAGGTGTTACGTGGTGATGAAAAAAAAGAAAATAAGGATGAATAGATGTTCATTGATTTCTTTAAGAAGTTGTTTACTAAGGAAAAACCTCAAAACTTATCTTTAGATGAATTTGACCTGAGTAAACTAAGTTTAAAGGCTTTTAAGTCTTTTGTTTATCATTGGAATAATAATTACCCTGTGGATAGGTGGTGGAGGGAAAAACACAAAATACCCTTTAATTCACTTCAACACAGGGAATTTTGTTTTATAGATATGTTTTTTGAGTATCAGGAAGATAAGATATTTGCTGAAATAATGTCGAAAAGGGAAGAAAAGAAAGATGAAGATATTTATAAGCCGGGTTACGGTGATTATTTAAAGAAAAAGAAATTGACAGAGAAAGAAATAGACGAGGCATTTGACAATTTGGATATTAGCAAACTTAAAATACCGGGTATAAATGGCTGACAGGGAAATTACTTTTAGAGCGAAAGACAGTAATGTAGAGTCTACTGTAAACCGGTTAAAACAAAGTGCTGCTGAACTCGGTCGTGAATTAATTGAAGACGCAAACGCTTTTGCCACTTCCGGCAAACAGGTGACAAGGTATTTAGAAGATGAAATAAGGCTTCTTGAACAAAGAAACAGGCTTTATGAAAAAACAAGAACTTTAGAACTTGAAAGGGCACGATTCGGTGGAGAAATATCTAAAGAAGATTTTACAAAGAGAGCGACAGAAATAAAGTTTGAAAGTGAAGAAGATAAATTACAAACCCAACTTTTAAGGGAAATTATTGATGCTATTAAAGGCACTTCCAGGCAGGAAATAATACATGACAGGTCTAATGTAGAGAATCAAATCAGGTCTTATCAGGAAGGCGAATTAAAAGGTCTATCTCCTGAAGAAGAACTAAAATTAAAATATCAGAGGGAACAGCTTGCAACTGATAAGCAACAAACAGAAGAAGAAAGAAGGGGTTTTACGGGCAGAGGTATTGAAAGAGGGGTTGGTATTGCCGGTGGATTAGCTATGTCAAAAAATGAGATTTATGGATTAGCTGCGACATTAGCTGTTATACCCTGGGTTGGACAGGGATTAAGTATGATTGGCCAAAAGGCTTTAGGGGCGGCTGAACAATATGATATTGCTCGTGGCGGGTTGGTTCAAATTGCGGGAGGGTCTGTCCGTAGTAAGATTAAAGATAAGGTAACTCCAGGTATTTTTACAAAGTTATTTGAAACTGTTCCGGGGGTTTATGAAAATCTTGGCGGTGGAGGTAAATGGGGGGATACATCATTAGCCGAATCATACGGTTATAATCAAGCTCAATTTATTGAGGAGGCTGTAAGAACAGCAAGGTCAAAGGGAAAAATAAAGGATGTTGAGAAGGCTACTTATGAATCAATTGCTTTGCAAAAAGGAGGGGGTTTGTCTCAAGGGGTTGCTGCTGAGTTATTTGGTCTTTCAAGAGGTGATATTAGCGGAATGACAACACAAGGTACTGCTGAAAATTTAATAAAAGCAATGCAGTCTGCCGGAGTTGGAAGGGGAGGTGATTTATCAATGTTTCCTGAGTTTGTTGATATAATGAAGTCTTATGGAAAAGAACAGTTAGCGAGACTTGGCCGTATTGATTTAGGTGTTAATAATCGTATGATAGCAGGAATAGCCAGTTTAAGCACTTCATTAACAAATCCTGCTGTATTAGGTGGCGTAATAAGTAGATTGCAGGAAGGATTAATTTCTCCTTCAACTCCGCAGGTCGAGGCATTACAATTTGCGACACTTTCAGGAATAATGCCGGGAGCGAGTTTATGGGAACTTGAAAAGATGCGTGAAGGTGGCGTTTCTCAACCCGGTTATTTGAGGGGTATTTTGGGTAGATTAGGGAGAATGGGTGGCGGAGAACAGTTTTATAGAAATATTAAAAATGTTTTTGGTCTTTCTGCAACATTGTCAGAAGAAATTGGAAGAGGTTTTGAAACGGGTGGTTTAGATGAAGCTGCCTTATCAAGAAAAATTCAAGAGGCGCAAGGAGTTGATCTTTCTACAAGAGCAAAGGGAACGGTAGGATTACTCGAAGAATCTACGGCAAATATGGAAAACATATTTATGGATGTTGGCAAGTCTATAACGAATGTTTCTGAATTTGTTATAAAGAAGATTGATGAATTTATGAAATATTTAAAAGATCGAGATAAAGAAAAGTCAGAAAAAGAAAAACGAATGGCAGAAGAACAGCGTCAATGGGAAGAAAAGAGGGTTAAAACAGGCGTTGTTGGAGAAGATTATGGAACGGCTGCTGATACGAATTTGAGGGTTATTAATGCTTCCTTAATTGATTTAGATAAAGCGATAGAGGCATATAAGCAAGTCATGAAAATTGAAACGGATTCCATTGTAAAAAATGCAGTTGAATAAATGAACAACAAACCCTACATACCACACCCCCATATTTCACCTGAAATAAATACTGTTTCAAAGTTTTTGAGTAGTGCCACTTCTGTTGCAAAGGGAATGAGTATAAAAGATTTTTTGAGTTATAAGGGTGACACTGATAAAATGAATATTGAACGTATTTATGAAAAATACAATGTATTGGAAAGCAAACAATATGAAGGATTAATAAATCAGTTTACTTATAAATTAAGTGTTCAATTTTCCTTGTTTAGTGAATTTGGCGCAATACTTTTTAAAGTAAACACAACCGTTCTTATTCCAACTGATAAGGCTAACCGTGAAGCTCTTGCAATAACAGGTAAAAACCAGGTAGCTACTCAAAGACAATTCACTACATTTTTAGCTGACAAACTCGAACAATTACTTTCTGATCCTTTATATACGCCTTCTGTAAAATATAATTTAAGGGGTGGTTCAGCAGTACAGGACATTTACCCGTATATAACGGTATGGATGTGGGTAAGGAGTTTAGAGTATCCACAGGACGAATATACAGAAGCTCAGGTTTCGGAGCTTTTAAATCAGGTAAGACAACATAAACAGGTAAACACAGGAGTAGATTTTAATAAAATACGGTTTGATGAGAGTTTTTTGACAAATGGGAGTATGATTGATATAACCCCGTTCATTGAAAATATATCTATCAATGTCACAAAGACAGGCGGTAATTTCAGTATGTCGCTTGCGCCAATAACAAAAGGAAGCGTATTGAGGTCAGGAAATGGGTTTGTTTCTGATTCAAATGTTTTTAAAATAATTCAGGGAAAAATAAAAGAGAATGATTTTTTGTTTCACAAGATAATCAATACTAATGACCTTGTTTTCATAAAATTTGAGAAACTTGAAATAGAAAAACTAAGGACTAAGGAATTTAGTATGAATGTGTCAAAGTCTAAAATAGCAAATCAGATTTATGACATGATTGGTCTTGTTGATTCAAACACTTTGGCCACAAATTACGGTTCAAATGATGTTAATATAAGTATTACCGGAAGGGATTTAATAAAACCGCTGATTGAAGACGGGAGTTATTTTTACGCTTTACAATACGCTACTGATATTTTTTTGAATACACAGGAAGACGATAGGTTAATTAAAAGACTTTTTTCATCTGGTAAATATGATGAATTATTAATGGCTTATTCATTTTATTCAATACCGGATGTAATGAAATTTATTATAAATCATTTGGCTAATTTAGGCATTGTACCAGACGATTTATTTACGAGTTATAGATATGAATTAAAGGGTGAGGTTATTGACAGGAGAACGTATGTTTATAGACTGAATAATGAAAATCCTAAATTATTTTCTGAAAGGTTACATGAAGGAATTTGGCAGATAATAAAACTTTTATTTGATGAAAACATTGCTGACAGACGGATCGCTGATTCAAGTATTTCTCAGCCTGATGGTAGTTTAATAAATTCTGTCTGGAAGGTATGTCAAGAACCATTTGTTGAATTTATGACCGATACTTATGGAGACGAGTTTTATTATACGGTTCGACAGCCTCCTTTTACCGGAAGGGCTGTTCTTGATTTTATAAACAAAACGTTGCCTGGTGAAGATGAAGTAGGTTATGCCGAAAAAACCCCAGACTTATTAAATCAGGTACAATTAAGAGGTCAAATAAATACTCCTGTTAATGTGGAGTTAAAGAAAGAAAGAAAATCAATATTACTTTCAATTAGTCCGGCTGATGTTTTAAGTAAATCTTTATCATATACAGAAGATGGGATTTATTCCTTTTATGAGATACAACCGAAGGGAGCGTTTTTAGGTCTTGCAAATCAAATGGCACTTGCGTATATTCCGATTGTTTATTTTCCGTTATATGCTAATATTTGGGGGGCTAAAAGACTTTCTGTTGTTTCTAATTATATTTCTTATTCAGGTATTGAAGGAGAACAATGGTCAGAGGACAGAAATTATTTTCTTGAACAGGTTGTTAATGATTTGAAGTTTTTGATAGATTGTAATGCTTACGTTCCTTTTACCCGGTCTGGAACAATAACAATCAATGGTGACAGGAGAATAAAAAGAGGAACATGGATTGAGTTTGAACTGACAGATGAAATATTTTATGTAGATGCTGTGAGCAATAATTTTTCTATTTCAACAAGTTCAATAGACAGGGTTACTACATTATCGGTAAGCAGGGGAATGAAAAAGGCTTATTTAACAGGTGAAATAAGTTACTTTAATATCGTTGACAGTAAAGCAATAAAAGATTTTATCATAGAGAGGTTAACGAAGCCCGGTGAAGATACTATTGAAACAAAAATGAGTACAAAACTGAAAACTAACTTTGCGGTTAATGAGAAGGTTTTCAATTTCTTTTTGAAGCGGAGACAATTTGACGAATAAATGAAAAAAACAGTAAGAATAAAAAGCGCAAGATATACGGTTGGGATCGGTTATGTAACTGTTCCGGCAAAAACAAATATTAACGCTTACATTGAAACCTGTTATCGTACTGGTATGGTTGCCATGATAACTGAAGATAATGAGTTTTTATTAAATGTAAAAGTTGACAGGTGGAGTTTACAGTTAATTGATTTCCCGGATGAAAATATGCAATTAGGGAGTTGTGTTGTTTTCATTAATCAATATGTCAGCAATACGCCTATTATAATAGCTGTTTTAGATAAGAATGACGAGGAATCAGGGTTAGCAAGAAATTTGTTCAGGCTTGCTAAAATAACCGAAACCGGAAGCGTTATAATAACTGGTGATGGTAATAAAGGAAATTTTTTCATTGATATTGATTCAAGTTTGAAAGACGGAGGAAATGTTTACATGAATGTTTCCAATGTAAACAAAGAATCTCAGGTTAATGTTAATGTAAAGGGAATCATTAATATTGAAAATGAAGGGAAGGTAAATATATTTTCTACACAAGAACTGAATATTAAAGTCCAAGATATTAAAAATAACGGATTTGAAAATATTTTTAAGATAGAAGAAAAGGGTGATTTAACAGGACAGTTTAAAAAAATGAATTTAGGAAACGGAGATTATTCGATATTTGATTTATTAAATGATACAATAGATGAAATTGCTATTTCAACAGTGGCAACTTCATTAGGAAATATGCCTCTGTTGAATAGTGCAACGATTTTAGCTTTAAAAGAAAAAGTAGCTCAAATACTAAAATGATATGGCAACAACAGAAGATATAAAAGCACTTGCTGATTCATTGCCGGATTTATCAGGAGTGACATTTCCTGCTGCAATTGATGTTTTAAAGGCAAGAATGGAAGCACAGGGGGTTACAGAAGATAGTTTGAACAGTGTTAATGAAAATTCGCCTGCTTTAAAGGGGATTGACATGGAAATATCTCAAACAAGGTCTCAATTAAATACTTTGATAAGTCAATTACCTTTATTAGCAGTTCCGGTAACCATCCCTTTAGCTCTTGCAACTGTTAAAGCCTTGTTGCCTTCAACACTTAATATGTTAGCTAATTTAAACATTTCAATACCAGATGCACTGACTCCATTGATTGAAGCTATTGAAGCTGCACAAGGTATTATAAATACAGCTAAAAATGCACTCACACCTCCTCCATTAAATATACTTAACAGTATTTTAGGGTTTGAGTAATTTTTTGAAAATCAAACATTAAAAATTCAGTCCAGAATACTGTATTTTTTTTATTCGTTAAATTTAAGTATTTTTATATTTATTGTGAGAACCAACTATGGCAGAAACAGAAGCTATAAGTAGATATTCTGGTTTACTTAGTTCTATTGGAAAGGCAGGGTTAAACATGCTTTTCCCAAATGATTTTGAGTATTATATGGTTGCTTTGGAGTTAGTTGATAGTAGAGGAATGACCATTGATTATTTTTCTTTTCCGGTTTCTCCAAGTAGCATTTCACAAACAGAACCGGAAATAACAAATGTAAAACAAACTGCTGGAGGTGTTGTTTCGGTTTCAAGTTCTGTTTTTGTGCCGAAAGAAATAACAATTCAGGGAACATTTGGAAGGAAATTTAAGGTTATTTTAAATCGGTCAGGCAAAACACTGGATTTTTCAGCAATACGTTATTCTGCTGACGCTGGCGTTTATAAAAAGTCTAATTATTTAGTCGTTTTATCGGAAATAAAAACAATGGCTTTTGATCCTTCAATAAAAACCGGATTTGGGTGTTTAAAAATATTACAGAGTATTTGCGATAAGTCCAATTCGGTTGGCATTGATAATAAGCCTTTTAAATTATATTTTTACAACCTTGCGTTAAGTGAAAGTTGGTTGGTAAAGAAAATGGTTCTCACTGTTGATGCAAATGAAAGAGACAGGAATATGCTTTGGAATTATAACCTTCAATTTAAGGCGATAGCTCCGTTGGATAATTTGATAAGTAATTTCAGAAGAAGTTTGGCAACAGCGTTAACAGTTGACAATTTGCAGAATGGCGTTAATCAGTTAGGGGGCGACATAAAAAGAAGATTCCTTTAAGAAAAATGAAAGAGACTGTTGAAAATTTTCAAAAGATAACTAAGTATAAATTAGCTGATTATTTAGCTGATTTTACATCATTTGTTGACGAAAAACAACAATATATACTTAATTATTATCGGGGGTATTCTTTGAAGCCGAATATTGCCGCTTTTAATGAATTGGAAAGACTTATAAAGGAATCAAAGAAAATTGAATCCGTATTTGCTTCAAATAAGAATAAGTTCACAACAGGTGATTTCTGGGAATTAATTGATGCTGTTCAATCTGTTGCTGATTCATTACTTACAATAAGTAATTATTCAAGGTGGTCACGGAGTTCAATAACAAATAATAATTTTAATCCTTTTGTTGAAGTTGATAAAGTACTTGGACAGAATCAGACATTAGAAAGAATGTCACGGGAAGCCGGTTATTCTGATGAACAAAATGATTGGGTTAATGTGGCTTTAAGAAACGACATAAAGGAGGAAGACTACACTCCTGAAGGCGGTTATGTAGCAAAAATCAGTTTTCAAAATAATATTTCGATAGATATACAGTCTGTTGTTGATAATCTTACTGGAGAAAATATTTATGGAATTGACATTTATAACAAACTTACTTTTGAAAATAATGATTTAAAGGTTTTGTCTTATAGGGAAACAATAACACAAACCATTGAAACGCTTATTAATTTAAAGAAAGGCGACAACCCTGAGTTTCCTGAAGACGGAATGCAGGTTTCTTTAGTTGCAGGAACGAATATCGGTTCTGTTTATTATCCTGCATTAATAAGACAGATTTACAATACATTCCAAACAAAGGATTCAATAAAATCAATACAAATAACAAATGTAAAACAACAGGAAGATGCTGTTTTTATTGAATTTATTGTTGAGACAAAATTGAGTGATATAATAAGAACTTCAACAATAATTTAGAAAATGTTTACAAAAATATCTACCATATCAGAATTAAAGGAGCTTTTTGTTCAAGGGTTGTTAAATCACTGTTCTGAGGTAACTGAGATAAGCGACAATAGCGTTTTGAACGGGGTTGCTTTTGGTACAGCGAAGGTTGCTCAAAAGGTTTTAAAAGAAATATCGCTTGTTGAAATACATTTGATGGTAGATTCTGCTTATGGTCAGTATTTGGATGATATTGCTGAATTTATGGGTGTTTCTGCCAGATTTGGGGCATCTGAATCTTCAACTTATGTAAGACTTGTTGGTGACCCTGGAACTCAGTATTTTATTGTTACAAATACTTTTACAGGTTCACATGGGTATACGTTTGTTCTTGAGGATGATATTACCATTCCTGCAATAGGTTATACTTATGCAAAAGTAAGAAGCTCTGATACAGGAAGTAAAGTAAATGTTGACCCGTTAACATTAAGCACTGTTACGCCTGAACCAGTTGGTCACTCATACTGTATTAATGAATATATGGCTACTGGAGGTCGGGATGCTGAACAAGATGATATTTTTAGGAAAAGAATAAAAGACGGATGTAACTTGGCAGCAACCGGAACACTTGCTAAACTCACTCAGGTTTTTATAAAAATAAATAATAATGTTTTAAGGGTATCTTATCAGGGGATAAATGAAACCGGACAAACTGTTTTAGCGATAGCAACACAAAACGGGGTTGATTTAACGGCAGGTGAATTAAGTGATATTTTAGAACAAGCAGAACAATATTTGTCTTTGACTGATTTACGTTCTTATGATGTTCAAATATATGGGGTTGAGTTAAGAAATATCGAATATCAAGAAATAGATTGGGACTTTAGGGTACAATTATTGAATGGTTATGATCCTGATGAAGTAAGAAAGGAAATACAGATAGCAGGTTCAAAATATTTAGATTTTCGATTTTGGACTTATGATAAGTTGGTTGAATGGGATGAATTAATGGAAGTTGTAAAAAATACAGGTGGCGTTAAATATGTGCCTGACCAATATTTCACTCCAAATGCAGACATTCAGATTGTGAGAGGGAAACTGCCAAGATTAAAAAGTTTTATAATGAGGGATATTGACGGTAATATCATTAGTAATATTTCTGGTACATTAAACCCTGTGTATTATCCAAATGAGCCAAATATAAGTTATCAAAATACGATTTTAGCAAGTATAACATAATAAATGCCACAAACTCAAATAATATCGACAAGCACTGATGTAACAGTAATAGGGACAGATATAGAAATTTATACTTTTTATAATCAACCTCCTCCTGTCGTTACCTCTGCCTTTATTTCTCAATTAGTTCAGTTAGTTGGTGGTATTTCATTTGTTGAGGGTGAAGGTGGAATAAACAAAACATCTACACCTCCTGTTTTTTATGTAAATTCAGACGGTGATTTGGTAATACAAGCAAGTGATGCTTTAAGTTATGGAATAGATATTTTAACTGGTCAATTACAATATACAATTTAGTCATGCCAACAACTAATTTAGGACAAATATCATCTTTTTATAGAGGGTCAACAAATCCGACAAATACGGAGTTGTTGTGGTATAAAACAACGGATAATGAATGGTATTATTATAATTTCGGGTCAAGTACATGGGAGTTATTAAGAAGTACAATAACAAGTTCATTTATTGTAAGCGATAAGGTTTTATTTGTTTCTCAATCTGTTGGCAATGATGGAACGGCTGTTAAAGGAAATATTGTTTTATCTTATTCATCCTTACGTGCTGCTGTTACTGCTGCTGTTTCAGGGGATTTAATTTGGGTTTTGGATGGCATATTTAATGAAGCCGATATTTTAAAGGACGGGGTTAATTATCATTTTGAGAATGGTGTTATAATAAACAATACTTCTTCAACTACGGCAATGTTTTTAGCATCTACTGCAATAGTTTCTGTATTTACGGGAAGATGTATAATAAAAAATACCCTTGCTGGTTATATAGTGAATATAAGTCATGCTTCTGCTGATTTACGTTTTCTTGGTGACTTTTATATTGAAAAAACATCCGGAGTAAAAAGCGGGATGTCAGTTTCAAATGGTTATTTAAGGTTGTCCGGGTGTGAAATAGTAAGAAAAGCAGACGATGAATCATTAATCGAAGTTTCAGGGGGAAAAATTGACATAATTAATAGTAAAATTTATAATGAAGTAAATTCTGCAAACAGTCATTGTATTGAGAAAGGTGGCGGTAAATTAGTTCTTGACGGGGTTACAATGATTAAAACCCATGCTTCTGCCGAAGATGTTTATGCAGCAACTTCACAAAATGTTGTTGTTTATGACGCAAGAACAAATTGTCTTTCAAAAAACGCTAATGTTACTGAATTGGTTGATATTATTTTAAGAGACTCAAATGTTGAATAATATGAAAAAGATTTTATTTTCTATTTTGTTTAGTTTGGTTTCATTTTTTGCAATAAGTCAAACTTATAGGGTTGTGTGTGTTGATAGTACAGTAACTATTTATCATGGTTCAGATACACTTCAAATACAAATAGGTGATACTGTTAAATTTATTTCAACTGGTAAAGTTAAAATAGATTCATTAGTTGGATATATTGATATTGAAGATTCAATAGGGGTTTATATTACCCCTTATGACACTACATTAACCCACAATTGGATTAACACTTATTTTATGGAATTTTCTGATTCGACCGGCAACTACATTACACTCTACGATACTTCTTTAACTCATAATTGGATTGATGTTACGTTTTTAAAGAATGCTGATATTCAAGATAGTTTAGATAATGTTCACAATATATCATTTGACACTCTTTCAGGGAAAAACGGATCATATATTATCAATCCCCGATCCACTTTATTAACACTAACAGAAGATACCATTAAGGGAAAGGGTGTTTTAATGACAACAGCTAATTTATTTGTTCCTGTTGGAGATAAATCAACTTATGGTATTCATTTTGGAGATGATGAATGGATAACTAATTTAACTGACGATACGTTACTGTTTTACTTAAATGATGTTAAGTCCTGGTATTTAACTCCTACAAAAATATTTTCTAATGCTAATGATGGAATTGAATTGTTGGAAACTGGGGCATCATCTACGGTTCCTTCTCTAATACCTTATCGTTCAAGTTCTACAACAGGAATTGGTGGTTCTGTAAGTAATACTATTGAATTTATTTGTTCTGGTATTAATCAGTATAGGGTTCAACAGAACTCAATGGTATTTAAGACGGGACTTATTTTTGATTATTCAAGCTCAACCCTTTTTAATATTACAGAAGACACGACAAAGATTACGGGAAATTTGTGGACATCAGGTTTGTTTCAATGTAATAAAGTAATAACATCAATTGATTGTGATACAGTTGCGAGCGCAGCAACAGTAACATTAGGTTTATATAATAATTTTGTTATTTCAGGAACAGCAGATATAGATAGCATTGATATTGCGTCTACTGTTCCAGATTGGGCATTGATTTATATTGAGTTTACCGGAACAAAAGCAACCAATGGACTTGTAAAAGGTAAAAATTTGAAGATAAGTAATACCTTTGCTTATACTCCTGATGATATTATAATATTACAACGTAGAGGCAATTATTTTTATGAAGTTTCACAGTCTGTAAATTAATGGCAGTAATAGAAAATAGAACAACTGAGATTGGTGATGTTTTAGTTATTCAAGTAGAGGTTCCCTTGATTGGGTTACTTTTGCTTAGTGATTTTATTGACACTGTTGTTGGTGAAACTGCTACGAGGTATTTTTATAAAGAATTTCGGTATAAAGTTGATGCAATAAACTGGTCTGCATGGATTGAATTAACAACAGCAAATGTATCAGCGGTTCAAACAGAACCTACATTTGCCTTTTTTGTTGAATATAGATATATAAGGTCTGGTACTGATCATTCAGGTGAATTAGAGTTTGACGATATAACTTTGCAAGGACAGTATGTAAGTTCTGAATGTCCTGCTGTTTATAATAACAGTATTTTTGCTCAATTTTTTTCATGTGCTTCAATAGATGTTCTTAATTGGTGCATAAATGTTCTTGAAAAAATTTACAAACCTGGTATTGTTCCTGAATATATTATAAGGGGGGAAAATAATAATTTCAATTGGGAAGACAAAGATTATTTGAATTTTTGGAGATCAATAACTTGTTATTTTTCATTATTTGTAAATTATGTAAGACAATTTGAAAATTTTACAGGAAATCAACAATTATTAACAGAATATGTAAGGAATAAGGGTTTGTTTGTATGTGATTCAATTGAACAAGAAGATTTGATTTATTTGGTTAATAACCTTTATAATGAGTTTAGGTTTAGGGGGACATTACAAGTTGCTGTTTCAAGTGAGGATAGTGGAAGACAAGTTAGCGGTGAATTATTGAGACTTCTTTGTAAAAAAGAATGTGATGAATTTATTTTTTCTTTAGTTGAACCCTGGAAGATAGGGTTTAATATTGGAAGTTCCTCCCCGATGTACAGAGGAATAAAAAATATGTTTAATGTTATAAAGGGTTATGAGAATACACAGGATTTTGTTGATTTAAACAACTATCCTTTAAATAATGATTCTTATTGTTCTATTGTAACAGATGGAGGCAGGGATGTTTTACAAATAACAGGGGTTCCTTTAAATGAACAGTCCGGTATTTTTCCAGATGGAAGTGATTTAAGTAAAAAAATAAAGGTTGATAATACAGTTGATTATGAAATAACATTTTTGGTAAAACAAGAAACTCTTGTTCAGAATATATCTTTTGCTGTTGCAGCTTATGATATAAATGATAATATGATAAGTTTGTATAATGCGGTTACAGGAGCATTAGAAGTTGGAGTAGGGTTGTTTTTTAATAGAATACAGTTAAACATAGTTGATACATGGTATTTTATAAGGGGTGTCATTTTTAATAAAGATAAATCATTGTTACCGTCATTAGAAGGGACATTAAATATAGGGTATGGAGAGCACTTAAAGTTTGGTTCTGTAAATCCATGTTATATTGTTCCTGTTTTGATACTTAATAATAATTCAGAGGCTTTTTCAAGTACAATTAAAGTATGGGATTTTAAAGTGAGACCATTGGTTACTGATCAATCTTTTGGGTTTTTAGGTGTAAAAAATTTAATTTTGACATGGTTAAAAAATAATAGTGGAAAATATTCAGATGATCAGGTGGAACAGATAATAAGAGAATATTTGATACCGTATAATTCAACAATAAAAAATAAATTCATTTGATATGTCATATTTGAAATTTAGTACGGATTGTTTTCTTGAAAAACAGGAACTTAATAGACTGATTCAATTTATCGTTGATGAGGGATACAGAAAAAGTTTGCTTGATAATTCTTTTAGTTTTGGAATTATCAAAACAAAAGATGATTCAGTTTTAAATAATTTTAAAGTTGAAACTTCTGGTTCTGGTGAAGTTAAGATAGTTAATACTTCTTATGCTATTGACAAGAATGGTTTAATTATTGTAAAAAACCCACAATCTGATATAGCAATTCCGGCAGGAGGGGATTGGTATTGGATTAAAATAAAACACGAATATTCACCTAAAGAAACCGGAACAGTTTCTATTGATGCGAACGGGAATTTAACTGGAACAGGAACAGCTTTTGAGGACGTTTTGAGAGGTCAGCCTAATTTTCCGGCAAGAATTAAGTTTTACGGTTCTACACTTAACATTTTAGAATATGATGTTGTTGAGGTAATAGACGACAATAATGTTGTTCTTTCAGGTGTTTTTCAGGCTGAAACTGATTTGGAATATTCAGTTATTGGCACATTTTCTCCTGATGCGGTTCCTATTTCTGATGAAAAAGAAATATTTCAATATGACAGTTGTATTGCTTTTACGGTTGCGGCTGGTGGATTAGTTGCAGAAGACCCCTTAACACCAAATGTTCCTCCGACAATAACTTTAACTGATGAAGAATTTTATATTGCAAGAGTAAAAAATGATTCTGGAGTTATTACAATACATGACAAAAGAACTGACTTTTGGAGAACAAAGGTTGGTTATGATTTATGGTATATAGATAAAACAACAGTAAACTCAGTTATCGGTATTGAAAGTGTAAAATATGATAATCCATTTTCCCCCAGAGTAAAAAATCAGGTAATGATAGGATGGGGGATAAGAACCTTTGATTGGAGTTATTCCCCTGAATTAAGAAAATTTACAATAACAAACTGTGATAACGGAAGGTATAAAGACGCTGATGGATTTATAAATTTTACGGATGGAGATTTTAACGGTTGGAGGCTTTATGCTAAAAATGGAAGTTGGAAAACAGTTATTTCAAGCATAAAATCTGGAGGTTCTTTATTAATTACAGTTGATTCATTAGACATAGACGATTATGAAGAATCAGTAGATGAAATAATAATTGTTCCGGATGTTGAAGAAATTCAAATACAGGCTTGGTACGATGAGGCAGATACAGAGATTGAGCAGATAGATAACGTATTTACTTTTCCGATAAATAAAGCGTTTGGAAAGTTATTTTTACTTGTTCCTTCAGCTTCTGTTGTTTATAAGTATAATATCAAATATCGTTATAAGAAATTCAGGGAATACACTGAGTGGACAGTTTTACCGGATGATATAATTTCAGGTTACTATGATGAAACTTCTTATGATGAGAATGGTGTACTGAATCTCAATCCACTTGACAGAAACAGAAAAACCTATGAACCTTCAGCTTTACCTGATCTGGATGACGGTTATATTGAATTAATACCGAGTTCAAGAAGTTATTATAACAGATTAGCCGGTCTTGAAACAGGTGATTTATTTGGTGTTCAGGAATTAATGCTTGATCCTGCCGTTTCTGTTGTTCATTTGACAGTAGGAAGTAGTTATCAGTATCAAGTGATTAAAGGAAATGGGATAACCCTTTCTTCTGACATGTACATTAATATAAAGAAAACAAATGTAGACGGTGATTCTTGCATTAACGGAAACAACTTTATACTTCATTTTAATCAGGCAATAGCTGATTTTAACGGATGTACTATAAAGATTGTTACAGATTATGTCAGTCCATCAAGTTATGTTTTACTAAGAGAATATACAGAAGAAATTGACAGTTTTGTTAGTTATTCTCCTGCCGGATACTTTGTAAAGTGTATTTTTGATGCAACTGACTGGATATTAAACTCAACTAATGAAATAACGAAGCAACAATATTCAGCGAATACAAATGGAGCGGGTGTTTGGAGAAGAGTTGCGAAAAATATTCTTGGTTCTGGACGGGGGCAGGCAATTATTAACCTTTATATTGCGGGAGGCGTTTACGCTCCAGATTACTTAACAATAAGGGTTGATTCATTTTGGTCTGACGCTTATGGTGGATTTACTTTGGATAGAAATATGTTTACAGGGTCAACGAGATGGGATAAAGTAAGACTTGTTTATATTGACGATGGACTTGGAAACCCCGATTCACAAGCTCAGTATATTGAGGTTTATTTTAATACTGATTTAACTGGTTTTGGATTACAATTAATTGATTTTGGATACAAAGGATATGAAACAGGATGGGATTTATATTATAATGATCTTCCGGTTGGTAATGTTGGAGGTGAAACAATTATTCAGGAATCAAATGTTTTAGGTAATATTCACGTTCCAGATGCTATTTATGTAGCAGAAGAAGAAGTTATTACAGGCAATGTAGGACTTAAAACGAAAGTTGTTACTATTGGAGACTGGGATTTATTAAATGATGCAACACATGATGTTCCACTTGGAAACGATGCCGAAGGTAACCCTATTGATGTTTTAAAAAGCAGAATTATTGGCGTTCAAATATGGGATGATTTCGCCGCTAATTTTTTAATGACACCTTCTGTAATTTCAGATGGTTCAAGTTATTTTGGAATAAGCTCTCTTCAATCTATTGGGAATAGGGTTGTTTTGATAAGAAATTCAGGGGGTTCTTGGGGAACTTATGTAACACCCCCAGGAACACCTCCTAACCGTGGATGGTTGACAGTTATGTACGAAGGTTAAAAACACAATAAGACATGAGTTTAAAAATTCAAACCACATTAACAGAAGAACAAGAAGGTTCTTTAGAAAATCAATTTCTTGTAAACAATCTCATTGAAGGAGATGAGTCTTCTGACTTTCAAATAGACGCTGTTGACAGAAAAATATTTTCAGTAAGTTACACTTTGTCTGCAACTTATTCGATTAATATTTTTGATCATGTAAGCATAACAAAAGCAAACGCAACCTTTATTCATGTACTTTGTTACAAAAGGGAAACGTCAACGAGTGTAACACCTGATCCTATAAAATTCACGGTTTCTTTTGATGCTGTTGAAGTGTTTAAGGGAAGTCAGTTTCAGTTGGCAAACATAAGTGATTTTGACAAAGAGATACTTATTTCAGAGATAGCGGGGTTAGCTGCCGGAGAGTATGCTACTTTAATAATTGTTGTAGGAGGTAAACTTAGTTAGTTATGATTAAACTTTATTATACCGGAGGTAAGTCTTATCTTGAATCACAACCGAAAAAAGAATATTCTTTAGGTGGTTATGTTTCTTCAATACCTATTCCAAATGCTTTAGTAAATAATCTTTTTGGAGACATAAGTTTGCTTACTGAATCCAGAGGCGGATTTGATATTATCGGGATTGTCATAAAGAATGAGGCTGTTTCAATGCTTTCTAATGTTTATATTTATTTTGATTATCCGGACGGATGCTTTTCTAAACTTGAATTTGCCGCTGTTGAATTAATGGAAGACGGTGATGGCGGCTATTATATGGAGGAAATTGCAAGTGGAAAAGCATTACCTTATTATGCTACATTTTATGAAGCTGACGGGGTTGTAAACAAGAAACTTCTTGGAAATATTTTAGCCGGAAAGTATGTCGGCCTTTGGATAAAGAGAGCGTTAGAAACAGATGTTATTGATGAACAAAGATCACTTGACTATCTGGAAGAACATTATGGAGAAACCCTTTCAACAGAAGATGAAATAAGTATTATTTTTGACTGGGATTAATGAGGTTTGTTTTCTTATCTATATTGCTATTTTCCTTTATACCTTGTTTTTCTCAATTTAAACTAAGTTTTGAAACCGGAGGTAGATTGTCATTAGGACAGATACAAAACTTGAATTTAAACAGTTTATTTGAGGTTATAAGAAAGGATTCGTTATTTGAATATTCAACGGGGTGTGAATTTCTATATTCAGAAAATGAGAATAGGGTAACAAATAGAGATTTAAAGATATATTTTCAGGTTGATTACAAGCCACAATCAACCTTAAGTCCGTTTGTATTATACCAGTATAGGGTTAATGAAATAAAGGATATTAAGAGTAAAAATTATGGTTTATTTGGACTAAAATATTTATTCCTAAAAAGGCAAAGGGCAAAATATTCTATTAGTGCAGCTATTTTATATGAAAAGACTGTTTTTGTTTCAGATATTGATGAACAGAACAGAATACGGTTATCTATCCGACCGAAGTTGAAACAAAATATTTCAGACAGGATTTTCGCCGAGTTGATTTTCTTTTACAAACCAAATATTTACGATTTCTCTGATTACGATATTGATTGTGATTTTCAAATTACTTGCAATTTGTTGAAAAAACTGTTAATAAAATGTGTTTATTCTGTTGAATATTGGAATAAATATCCAAATCCCAATATTGAAAAACTTAATCAAAATTGGTCATTGAGATTGGCGTATTCAATTGATAGATAAAACAATATATGGATAAATTTGAAATTCTTGAATTGAAAATTATCGAACTTAAAGAAAAAATAAAAGAATTAGAGAAGGAGAATATAAGATTAGAAACGGTCATCAATTACTTACGTCTTGGCAATCCGCAAGATAAGCGATTTAATTCTTATTCTTACCCATCTAAATAATTAACTTCTTATTCTTTGTAATTTAATTTTTTTAGTTCACCTAATTGAGCGTAAACCCCTACGCCTTTAGGCTATGGGGATGTAAGCGACCCAATACAAAGCTAATGATTATTTTAAATAAATATTGTTTCTTCTTTAAACTTTTGTATATTTGCACATACTTCCGAAGCCAAACCCATCGCCTCTGGCGTGGGTGGGTAGTTCACCTTTGTTCCTAAATATTTTGTATCTTTGAAGTAGCCCTTGCTGGCAATATATCCCCCATGCCTCTTTCTAATGCATACTTGGGGGATTTTTTAGTCAGTAAGGGGCAGTACAAGGTGTTTGTCTAAATTTGGAAAATTAATATATTATTTATATTTTTATAAAAATTATATTTAATTGTGATTTCTGAAAGTGAAACAATAAAGTTCTTTGAGTACTTTTATAGGAAGATAACGAATAATGAATTATTTTCGTTAACATATACTGATAAAGACAAGAAAACAACCCAAAATTTTATAAAGAAGGTTCAAAAAAAATACGGTGATGGAATTGGGTTTGATTGGTTATTTTTTTATTTTTCTTTTCAGTTTATGTATTGGGATGAGAAAAGAACGAAACTCGGGAAAAGAAGGGTTTATTTTAATTGGATTATTGGAAACAAGGCTTTAAAAAGATTCATTGAGAAAGACAATAACCAGATTTATTTTTCAGAATTATTTTGTAGACAATATGAAATAAAAAAGGGTGATTTAATAAAAACAGAGCAAAAAACCCATACTGATATAAGTAAAAGAGAAGAAGAAGAAAAGGAAAGGTTTTATGGCAATACTGAGGGGTTTTTAAATTGTATTGAAAACACAACCTTTTACAATCGAAAAAGTAAGTTTTGTTTTAGTTGTCTTTTTAAAAACAGTTGCATTGGATTATTGAAAATAAATTTACCTAAAATATATGCAGAGAGGACTTTGCGAAAAGTGTAATAAAAACCTACCAATAGTAAACAAAAAATATTGGTTGTGTAATAGATGTAATTGGGAAAGACTTCATCCGGGAGAATCTTATTATTGTCATATAAAATATAATTTACCAACACAATCAAAAGTAATAAATCAGGTTTCAAAAAAGAAAGCTGAAATAATGAAACTTAAAAACAAAGTTTACCGGGAAATAGATACCGAAAGAGAAAGGATATGTTCAGGGTGCGGAAGTCGGGTAAATCCATTAAGTCATTCACATATAATTCCGGTAGGTCAAAACACTAAATTTGAGTGTGTAAAAGAAAACATTGTATTCGATTGTTTAAGTATGAACGGAAATAAAGGTTGCCATGATATTTGGGAACACGGTTCAATGAATGAAAAAAGAAAACTTTTGAATTTTAATGAAAGGATGAAGTTTATAAAAGTGAATGATTATCAATATTATTGTCTATTAATGTCAAAATTGGTTTAAAAACAATATGTCTTATGAAATGGAAAACAAGAAACAAACTATTCAGGAAGGTAAAGATTTTACATTAACACAGCTTACTAATTTTTTAAATGAGAAATTTGGAAAGAAAAAATCAGGTGTCCCTTTTACTGTTTCTGATGTTCAGGGTTATATCAGGAGAGGTTACTTACCTCCATATTTAGGGGGAAATGAAATAATGCCTCTTGATTTGCGTTTTGCGGGAGTGAAGGTTTATAGGTTATTAGGTGAGTGAAATTTTTGATATGTAGATACGAAAATATACATATATATTAACAAATTAAAGACTATGAAACTTAAAAATATGTTACAGATAGTACAACAGACAAAAGAAGAAAAAATGGCAATGTATATGAAGTTGCCTAAAAAGCAAATAGCAGAAATGCTTATTAATTGCAATGACATTATAGCAGCACTAACGCAAGCAAAAAATTGTGTTATACCTGCTATAAAATCGGTTTGCGATTGTGCAATTCCGATTGAAAAAACATTTACTGATAAATGCCAGATTTGCGGTAAAACACTGAAACGATATTCGCAAACTGTTTTATAACGTTTTGCATAAGACCAGTAAAGGAATTTGAAACACTTAATTATCAATATATGAAATACTTAAATAGAATTACTAACCTACGAAATGCACTGAAACCTTTATTGGTTTTATGCGGTATTATAGCCAGTATGTTTAACTGGGCTGAGCATTTATTTTGGGAAATAGGATGGATGATTATTCAATTTTGCAAAGGTAATATTGATAGTGCAATTGAAATGACTTACTGGATAAGGATACATTTATCTTATTCAGGTAAATGTGTAAGTAGGTCAAAGCTATCGTTTAAACAGCACTTCCAAAATAAATGCGTTGAAATGATAGGATTAATTGCAATATTCGGACTTTTATTTATGGCTGGTAAGTTTATTTCATATTGGCTATAATGTTTGACGGTTGGCGTTCGTTGCCGACCTTAAATTTAGTACAAACTTTAATTGAAATACAAAACATGGAAAACCAAGAAATTATCAACGAAGAAAAAGGCAATGACGTTAACCACGTGTTATAAGCCGTTATTTGAGCGTGGGGAATTTTGGAATGAGGACTGTAAAGAAACTATAAATAGACTCGATGATAATAGCATAGACTTAGTGTTCACTTCGCCACCTTACTACAATGCAAGAGAATACAGCCAATATAGTAGTGTAGCGGATTATATGCACGAAATGGAGCAAGTTTTTTTTGGGATTGAACGAGTGCTAAAACCAAGTAGAATGTGTGTAATTAATATTAGCCCTGTACTTGTAAAGAGGCAGAAACGTAGTGAACAAAGCTACCGAATACCATTACCTTACTACTTTGTACCAATGATGGAGAAAATTGGCTTTGAGTTTTTGGAAGATATAATTTGGAAGAAACCTGATGGAGCAGCAGCGAATAGAAATGGTGGGTTTTACAGACATAGAAAGCCAGTAGCATACAAGCCGAACATAGTTACAGAATATGTACTTGTATTTAAGAAAAAAGCCAATTTTTTGATTGATAAGGTACTACAAAATAACAGCTTTGTGAACGGTGAATATGAACGAACTAACGTGTGGGAAATACAACCCGAAACCAAAAGTTGGCACACAGCATCCTTCCCAAAAAAACTTGCGGAAAATGTAATACGATATTATTCTTATGAAAACGAGACTGTATTTGATTGCTTTGGTGGTAGCGGAACTACGGGTAAGGTGGCAGATAGTTTAAATAGAAAATGGATATTAAGCGAATTGGACACGGAAATATATAAGGAAGCAACAGAGCGTTGGGCTAATGGCTTATAACTAATATGCAGTGGTAGTTAACTTCGTTTATTACTTTTTTAAATTTTAATTAATTAAAATACAGTGAAATGAATAACAAAATTATAAAGATTGTGAAATAAAACTAAATATTAATAAAAAAAATTATCTCAAATGATTTATGACAATAATTTTGCAGTAATAGACCTCGAAACAGGAGGTTTTTCTGCTGAAAAAAACCCAATAACTGAAATAGCTATTATATTTCTTGATACTAATTTGGAAGAAATATATAGATATGAATCATTAGTAAAAAATTATAATGGCTTATTTTACAGTCCAGAAGCTCAAAAGGTAACAGGAATAATACCTGAATTACTTGAGAAAGAAGGAAGAGAGATAAAAGATATAGTTGACGAATTAACCGAAGCCTTTTCAATGTTAAAGATGGGTAAGTATAAAAAGATTCAAATGGTTGGACATAATTTTAAAAGTTTTGACTCACCATTTCTTGAATATGCTTTTGAGTTTTGTGAGAAAAACCTATATTCTGTTGTGGATAGTTTTATGTGGGATACTATGTGTATCTCAAGATTAAAATGGGGATTGGATGATACAATGAAAAACCATAAGTTAAGTACTTGTTGTCAGAAATCCGGGTTTAATCTTGTGGACGCTCACAGAGCTATGCCAGATACAGAGGCAACAATGCGCTTATTTAAATATTTTGCAAATTGCTTTAGAGAAAGCACAGTTATTGTAAAAGAAGAAAAAAAAGAAGAAAGGTTCAGGGATACATTTGAAATTTAGATGAAAAAGGTTTTTCTTCCAAAAAAAAGAATTATTTCTATTGAAGAAATAAATCAATCCTATAAGTTTACTGAACAAATTATTTCCAGTCTTTCTCCGGAGGCACTAAACGAGTTGTTTTCAGGGAATGAAACGGATATAGATAAAATTTTAAAGGTTCTTACAGACGAAACATTGAAGGCTTTTTCATGTAAAGTTAAACCCATAAAAAACTTAACATTTGATTATCTTCAATATTTAACGAAAGATGTAGAAGAAGAATTAAGGTGTATAAGTCTTAATTATTTTGTTATCAGTTGTCTTTCGGGGTTTGATGTAAGCTGGCATCATATTGAATGGTTTAATTTAATTCAACTTCACAGGTTTCTTTGTATTCTTGCGGCCAGAGATCATGGTAAATCTCATGCTTTTTCTTTTGCATATCTTTTGTGGAAAATGTATCAACATAAACCAAATACCCCTTCTGCAAGATTAACTAAACTTGGAATGCTTATAACTAATCGGTTTAAATTATCAAGGCATTTATTAAAATTTATAAGAGAAGAAGTTGAAGGCAACAATATATTGAGAGAGAGACTGTATCCTGGTAAAATAGGTTGGGGTGAGGACGGGGTAACTTGTTTAAATGGAGCAATGTTAATGCTTGGAGCTTTTGATAGTTCCTTAAGGGGGTTTCATCCAGGTTATATTGTTGTAGATGATTTTTTGAATAAATCAGCTTTATATTCATTAGAACAGAGAGAAAAGTTTGAAGAAGTTTTCCATTCTGAAATAATGAACATGGTATTAAAGGCCGGTGAGGTTAAGGTTATCGGAACACCATTCCATGAAAAAGATTTATACGGGAATTTAAAAGTTAATCCTAAGTGGAGGGTCTTTGAGTATCCTGGTGTTTTTCCAAATGGAAAATTGTTGTGGGAAGATAGATGGACACTTCAAGATTTGTTAGATAAAAAAGATTCACAGGGTTCAATTAAATTTTCAAGAGAAATACTTGTGACTCCTGTTTCAGATGCTAATTCTATTTTCCCTTATGAGATTATAAGAAAAGCATTTGTAGGGATGGATGATTATATAATGACACCTAATATATTTTCATTTAAGAAAAAATTTGTTAAAATAGGTGTTGGTTGTGACTTTGCTATTTCTGAAAAAATGGATGCCGATTATACAGTTTATACAATAATAGGGATTGATGAACTTGACAATTATTGGTTGTTGTGGTATTGGAGAGAAAAGGGGGTTCATTATAGTAAGCAGATTGCAATGTTAAAACAAATAAAGGCTAATTTTCTTCCTGACGTAATTATGGCAGAGGCGAACGCTTTTCAGAAAGTAATGATAGATTTGGCAAATGATTCAAATTTGAATGTTGTTCCTCATACAACTGGAACAAATAAGTTTGATTTGGATAAAGGGTTACCGGGACTGGCTATTTTATTTGAACAAAGCAGGATGAAATTTCCGAGAGGTGACGCACAGTCAAGAGATATGACAGATGTAGTTGCATCAGAATTAAGTAGTATAACATGGACTGATAAAAACAGACTTGCAAGTATAAGTGAAAATGATGATACAGTTTATTCGTTATGGTTAGCTATTTTGGCTTGTAAATATGTCAATGAATCATTTTCATTTGATTTTCTTTAATTGGTTTTCAAAATATATTATTTATATTTATAGCGAATTATCTATAATAAATGGCCTCAAACAAACTCAGTGATAATTTTCTTAATGAATTGTTTAAACTTTGTTTTAGAAACTCAAAGGTTATCAGTATATTAATTGAACATTTAGAATATAGCTATCTTCCGATCGAGGGATATAAAAAAATTTGGAAAGCTATAAAGACTGAATATTCAATAAGTGAAACGAAGAAAGTTCCTACTATTGGTATGATTTCTCAGTATTTTGACAGAAGGGTTAAAAAAGATCAGGATGCAGTTGAATTACTTGAAAAAATAAAAGAAGCTGATGTACTTGAAGTTGATTCTGCAATGGAGTCACTTGAGGATTTTTTAAAAGATGCAATGGCAGAAACCTTTTATTATAAATTTGGTGAGACTTATAGTAAGGGTGAGAAAGAAAAAGCAAGGGGAGAGTTAAATAAATTTTCTGAAAAACTATCTACTTTTTCAATTAAAAAGGGGACTAAATATTATGAATCAATATTTGGTGATTTTGAAAATAGAAACAAAATAAGAGTTATAAATTCAAAAACAAGTAAGTTTATTCACAAGATACCTTTTGGAATTGATGAAATTGATGATATTACTAATGGAGGGAAAGATGTAACTGACACAACACTGGTAATATCCCGGTCAGGGGTTGGTAAAACGAAATGTGTCCGACACATGGCAGTTCATTCGGCAAGGAGAGGTAATTTAGTTGCTCATGTTCAGTTGGAAGGTTCGGAGCAAGAATGCTTAAATGGTTATGATGCTACTTGGACGGCTTGTTTAATGAGTGATGTAAAAATTGGTAATATACATAATAAAACATATCAGAAACTTCAAAAGATAGTAAAAGATATAAGAGCAAAAGGGTCAGATATTTATGTTCATGCTTACGAACAGTTTGAGTCTGCTTCAATGTTTGATATAAAATTATTTGTTTCTGATTTAATCAAAATACATGGCCGGATTGACGATGTTTATATAGATTATCTTGAAAAAATTTCCCATCCCGGAAACGGCAAAAGATATGGTGTAAATGATGAAAAGCAAAGAAGGGAAGCGATTGCCGATAAATTAAAAAATATTGCTGTTGAATATCAAACAAGGGTAACTGTCCCTACACAAGCAAGTGATGTGCCTCCAACTTTATGGAATGATCCGGAGTGGGTTATAGACAGGCATTATGCTTCAAATACAAAAGAATTAACAAATTCATTTAGTTTCGTGATGTCTCTGAATCAAACAAAAGATGAATATAGGGATGGAATGATGAGGATTTATTTGGATAAATTAAGGCACTTCAAAGCAGGACAAACAATTAAAATTTATCAGAATTATCGGTATGATAGGTTTTATGATAGGATGAAAACGATTGAAAACTTTTATTGATATGATTATTGAAAATTATTTAAAAAACAATGAATAAAGAAGCTATCATAGAATGTCTTAAATTAAGAAAGTCAGGTAACAAAGGATGGTATGTTGCTGAGAATTGTCCTTTTTGTGGTGGCGAAAAAATGGGCGTTGTTTTTGGGTATAAAAGTTCATCATTTAATTGTTTTTCAGGAAAATGTGGCGAAAAGGGACATATAAACATTTTACTTGAAAAAATAGGGAGACTTGATTTAGTTGAGTTTGATGAAACAGTACCTCGTATTGAACAAAAGGAATTATTTGAAGAAGAAGAAAAAGACTACATATTACAAAAGAAAAACATCCCTCTTGGATTTAAAAGGGTTTATTCAGATTGGTATTTAAAAAGCAGAGGAGTGAAAACTTATCAATTTGAAAAATATATATTTGGATTTGCTCAATTAGAACCGAGATTAAGAAAAAATTACATTACTCTTTTAATAATGGAAAATGATGTATGTGTCGGGTATGTTTCAAGAAGCAGAAAAACAAAAGAATGGATTGAATGGTTCAATGAAAGAAGGAAACTTGAGGGTTCCAAAAAAAGACACCAAAGATATATAAACTCAACTAATACTGATTTTGAGAAGATTTTGTTCGGGTTTGAAGAAATAATAGAGAATGAAACTAATACAGTTATTTTAGTTGAAGGTATTACAGATAAATTCAATATTGAAAATTTACTTGGATTAGATGATTTATTAGAAATGAAGTGTTGCTGTACATTTGGAAAAAGAATAACAAAGTATCATATTCAAAGACTAAAGGACAAAAAAATTAAAAACATTATATTATTATATGATCCTGATGCTTTGAAGGAAGTTCAGGAAAATTCATTTGAGTTGGAAATGTGGTTTAATGTTCAGGTTGCACACATTAAAAGTTCAGACAGTGATCCCGGTGATTTAACCTTTGGTGAATTATCAGATATTTTTTGCAATTTGGAGTCACCATTTTCTTATAAATATTCAAAATTATTCATAAAAAATTTAGTTTAATGGGTGATAAGGGTTTAAGTTTAGTTAGTTATTTAAAACAATTGCAGATTGAATATGTTATTACCGAGTTGAGAAGAAGAATTTATCCATATCAACAAGATAAAAATTTTTATTCAAAATTAATAATTTGGAAAAAGATAAAAATAGATGACATTAGTTTGAGGAATAGACTCCCAAATATATTTGATAATGAAACAGTAAAGAAAGAAATTTATTTAGAAGTTTATGGAAGTGGAGGTTATCCAAAATTTTATTATAGTGATAAACTTCCAGAGTCTATTTTTGGAACACTTGATAAAAAAAATTATTATTTTGAAGGGGAGGATGTATCAGTGGTAATAAACAATGAAACTATTGTCTGTAAGAGTTTAGGGTATGATGGAAAAAAAAACAAGGTAAAGGTTAAAATTGATAAAGTGATTAAATATTTTGATATTGAGTTAATAACAAGAATATTGTGATAAATTTTAAAATATAAAAATTATGAAAGAAAAAGAAATAGTTGATAAGATAATTAAAGAAATGCAGGAAAACGGATTAACTCCAGACGAAATGCTTATAGTTATAAAGTCAGCAAGAGAAAAATTCACAGAAATAAAGGTTAAAGATTTTGAATTAAAATGGAACGTCGGAATTGTTACAAAACAATTTCCTGATGGAAGTAAAAAATATCACGTTCATGGCCATTTAAAAACTGAATCTGATAATAAATTAGAAGCTATTGAAAAATATTTAAAAGACTAATAAATTATGATGAATTATAAACAAGAACGACCAATAATTGAATTATCAACTGTAATACAATATGAAGGTATGTATATTGGTATACCTCATATTTTAATTCAATTCTCAGGATGTCCGTTAAGCTGTGTGTTTTGTGATTTTTCATTTGAAAATGACCATAAAAAGAAAAACTATACACTTGAAGAAATTGAAACATATTTATCAAAAAATGAACAAATAAAACACGTATTAATAACTGGCGGAAGTCCAACACTTCATCCTCCGTTATTACAAGAAATTTGTCTATTAGCAAGTCATTATAAAAAATTTACAACAATAGAAACTGAAGGTTCAAAATTTGTAAGTACTTGTGCTGATTTTATTTCTTTGTCTCTAAAACTTTCAAACTCAACCCCAACAAAAAATTCTGTCTCAAAAGAAATTTATCAAAGACATGAAAAGTTAAGAAAGAATTATGATGCAATGTATGAGTTAATAACAAAGCATGAAGATTATCAGTTAAAACCTCGTATTTCTACTCAGGAAAACATAAATGAATTAATTAAATTACAAGAAAAACTTAAAATACCCAATCACAAAATATATTTAACTGTTGAATGTATTACAAAAGAACAAGAAAAAAAGTTAAATGTTATTTTTTACAAAATGTGTATTGAAGAAGGGTATAACTTTTCTCCAGGATTTCAATTTAATTTTGTTAATAAATAAATAAAAATGAATCCAGAAATAATTATTGAGAATATATTTCGTTATTCATTGTCTGAATTACGGAGTATATCTGATGAATTAGAAATAAGGAAACCTGAAAAGAAAACAAAAACGGAGTTAAAGGCAGAGATAATAAAGAAAATAAAGTGGGGAAAAAAGGAAAACAAACCTGTTGCAGAAAAAACTTCAATTGATTTTTCTGAAATAAAGAGGTTTTTCTATGTTTATCAGAACAATACAAAAAATGAAATTGCAAAAGATGAACTTGAAGAAGAAATTGTAAATCAATTTGGGGAAGAAAAAGCAAAAAGAATTATTGAATTGACTGATCATTTAGTAAAATCTGGTTGTCATTGGATTGAGTATTTAATACAAATAAGATTGTATTTAACCCCTCCAAAAATTGGAAAGAAAAAGTACAGAATTAAATTAACAATGAAACAAATAAGGGTATTTAGAGAAAAAAAAATAAGTAAATCGGAAAAATTTAGAAGACTTTATGATACCGGATTAACAATAAAAGAGATTTCAAAATTAATGGAATCTGACTATTCATTTGTTTACAGTACTATATCATCATATAAAAAAAAGAATCATGGAAATAAATAATGCTGAAAGTGATTTTAATAAAATTATTCCTTTAGCGAATAAGTATTATGAAAGACCAAAACCGGTTAAATTTGAATTTAGCCCGGAAAACAAACAATTTATGGGTTTGGTTAAGTCTATTCTTTATCCGCAAAATGATAGTCAATTTACCTTTTGTGTTTTTTTTAATAAAGAAAAAAATGAAATAGTTTTTAATGATACAATGAAATTAGTTATCATAAGTGATATAGAAAACGTAAAATATGACGGTAAATATTTAGTTCATAATATAGAATTTGGTGAAAAAGAATATAAAATAGGTGATAAGGTTGATTTTAAATACCCGGATTATCACAATGTTGTTCTAACAGATTTTTTAGTTGACGGTGAATTAGATTGTCATAGATGCCTTGCTTTTATTCAATTTATTGATAGAACAAATTTAACAAATGAATCAAATAAATTAATGAAATTCAGTTTTGTTGGCGAATTGATAATTACATATAAATTGAATTTTATAAGAGATTTACTTATTCTATTTATAAAAACAGGTATTAGTAAAATATCAATTAAATTATCATATAATAACTCTATTTTATTTGAATATAAAGGAAATAAATTTTCATTATTTGCTATGTTAATGCCGGGGGATTATGGAAAGATTTCTGAAGATGGATGGTATGGTGATATTGATAGAAATGTAGGGATTTGTTCAAATTATGATTTAATTGAAAACATTGTTTATTCAAATAATAAACAATATATTGATGAAGTAAATATAGAAATAAAGAAAGGTGAATATTCTGATTTAACTAAAGAACAAATATCCGTAATAAAGAGCTTTATTAATAATAATAACAAAACATATCTTCCAATACTTGATTTTATAAAAATCGAAAATAAAATTTTGACCTGTACTGATCTTGAAAATATTATAAATATTTCAGGAATAAATAAACCGGATGGCCTTTATAAACTTGAAGGAAATGCTTTAATCTTTTATAAAACTATTAGTGAATATCCGTTTTGTCAAAAGAATATTTCTGATTATATATATATAGGAAAACTTCAATCGCAGGAATTTATAAATAAGTTTAATATTGTAAAAAAGGGTATTTCTAACCAAATTCATTTATTTAATATTAATGATAAAACATATATAGGGGGGGTAAATAAGATGCATTTATATTTTGATTATTTCAATTCAGATCAATTAAATATTAATTGTGATTCAATAATAATTAATAAAGATTTTTCTAAAGTATTTGGTGTAATTCCGGACGGAGAAATAGATATTTATTTTAATGAAAAAGAGATTATTTTAAAATCAGATAATATAGATCTATATTCAAGATTATTTGAAGAAAACTCTATTATAAAAAAATATATAATAGAAAGAAAAATCTTTATTAATAACGGAATTGTTATTAATAAAGAAGTAGCTCAAAAATATATTTCATTTTTAGAAGAATTAAGAAAAGAAGAAAGGAAAAATAAAGAAAAAAGTAAAAAAAATTACGGGTTTATAATTGATTTTGAAAACGAGATAACAAAAGTAAATTCAGTTTATAAAGAATTAAAAATAGAATCTATTGATTCGGTTATTAGTTTAAATAATAATGAATTAATAGAAAACGGATATTTTGTAAGCGTGTTATGTTTAAAAGAAAATGATGAATTAAAAGAGGGTTTTAATTTTGAACAGTTGAAAATCATCTATAACAATACAAAGGGCGATATTTTTATTTTTAAAACAAATAAATTAAAGGCATGGTGGTGTCCTTGTTAATTAGCGGAATACTATCTTATACTGTGAATTTACCAATATGACTGAATTAAGTGAATGGATAGTTGATAATAAACTTAGTTTGTTAAATTCCGAATTAGAAGATGTTTTTAAAATTGAGGGTGTTGGTAAATTTCTTTTAATTGAATATAAGAAAAAAATGTTTACTGATAAGTTTGAATTAATTCTTTCTCCGGCTGAAAAAGCAATGGAAGACTTAACAGATTTTTATTTATTCAAATTTGGTGGAAAGTATTACTATACACCAATTAAAACAGAAAAGAATCCAGAAGTTAATCCGTTTAAATATTTAGGTAAGTGTGTTCAAGAAATTGAGCAACCATTTTCTTATTTAGGCATTCATTCAGAATATGACATTTGTAATGGTTCAAGAAAGTTTCCGGATTGGATTAAGAAAGCTAAGTTTTATGGATATGACACTGTTGGAATTTGTGATAAAAATACATTAGCGGGGGTTCTTCAATTACAGTTTCAGTGTCAGAAAGAAAATATAAAATTTGTTATAGGAGAGAGCATTAATATTGTAAGAAAAGGAGAAAACGCAAATATAAAAATATATGTTTTAAATAATCAGGGGTGGAAAAACTTATTAAGGCTAAATTGCATTATAAATGTTCAAAAAAGAGGTGTTACAATTGATGACTTAATTCAGTATAGTTCTGGACTTGTTCTTATTTTATGCGACAATTTGTTTTTCAGTGATTTACCTATTCTCAAAAGAAATTTTGAAAAAGTTTTTTATCAAATAGATACCGTTGTTTGGGAAAGAGATGAAAAAGATAAAGAAAGTCTTTTGGTTTTAAAAGAATATTTTGACAGGTATATAAATCTTGTAGAGCCTATTTTAATAAATGATTCTTATTACCTTGATAAAGGAGACGGTTATATCAAGAAAATCCTTAATAAAATAGGTGATGTGGGATTTCAGCATGAATCAAAAAATCAATATTTTAAAAACCTTGATGATAATTTTGAAATATTGAGTTCCTTGTTTTCAGATAAAAAAAAGGTATTGGAAATATTTACTGAAGCCAGTTCAAATACAAATTGGGTAAGTAATAATGTTGATTTTAGAATTGAAAAGAAACTTCACCTCCCAAAGTTTAAATGTGAAAATAGTGAAGAATTATTTTTTAATTTAATTCAGAAAGGGGTTGAAGAAAAATTGTCAAAAGAACAGGATTTAGAAAAGTATTATGAAAGAATAGAAAAAGAAGTTGATGTAATAATAAGAGGAGGCTTTATTGATTATTTTCTTATTCTTTGGGATGTTATTGAATTTTGTAAAAAAGAAAATATATACGTTGGCATTGGTCGTGGAAGTGCGTCAGGGTCGTTAATTTCATATTTACTTGGAATAATAAAAATAAACCCTTTTGATTATGATTTGATTTTTGAGAGGTTTTTAAATGAGGCAAGGATTAAAGAAGGTTGTCCGGATATTGATATAGATATAGAGGCTGGTAAAAGGGATGTCGTAAAACAATACCTGGTTCAAAAATATGGATATAATCATATCTGCTATGTGGGAAATAACAATACATTTCAATTAAAGGCGGCGTTAAAAGACCTTGCGAGTGTTTATGGGTATCCTGCATCTGTTGTGTTTAATTTTAAAGATGTAAAGACAAAGCCGGAGGAAACAGATACTTTTATTGATGTGTTTAAAAATACTATTAAAAACCCTGTTTTTACTGACTTTATAAGGAAAAACTTTGAGTTAATCAATGCCATTCAATTAATAATATCACAGGTAAGGAATAAATCCGTTCATGCGTCAGCAATGATTATTTTTCCAGAACATGACGGGGATGATAATTTTATGGAGATTTTTGATTGGATTCCCGTTCGTATGGAAGACGGAAATTTAGTTTCTGAATGGAAAGGAAGTGATTTAGATAAAATAGGTTTTTTAAAAGAAGACCTTCTTTCGCTTGAACAACTTGATAAATTTAAGGAAATAACAGAACTTGTAAAGAAAACAACAGGAGAAGAAATTAATGTTTTTAATTTAGAATATAATGATAAAGGAGTTTATAAATTGTTTCAAAAAGGGTTTAATCAGGATATACATCATTTTGGAAGTACTGGATTGATAGGTTATTCTTTAAATGTGAAACCTGATAACATGGAGCATCTTATTTCAATGATTTCATTATACAGACCGGGAACAATGATTTCAAACGCTCACATTGACTATATTAATTTAAGGCATGGAAGAAAAAACACTGAATATGATCTTGAAGTGTTAAAAGAGGTTACAGAAAACACTTATGGTTTATATATATATCAGGAGCAAGCTATCAAAGTAACACAAATACTTTCTGATTTTTCTTTTAGCGAAGGAGATGAAATAAGGAAGGCGATGGGAAAAAAAATACAATCATTACTTGATAGTTACAAACAATTATTTATTGACAGGGCTATTGAAAACGGTTATGAAGAAAAAATAGTAAAAAAAATATGGAATAAATTACAAGCGTTTGCCGGATATTCTTTTAATCGTTCTCATGCGGTCGCTTATGCTATTACTGGATATATAGGGCAGTGGTTAAAATATAAATATCCGATTCAGTTTTGGACTGTTGCATTAGAGTACGCAAAAGAAAGTAATATTTCAAAATTGATTTGTGAGATAAATAAAATAGGTGATTTTATTAAAGTATTGCCGCCAGATATTAATTATTCAAGACAAAGTTTTTATACTGATTTTGAGCAAGCTAAAATATATTGGTCTCTTTCTAAAATAAAAAATGTTGGCGATATAGCTGTTTCAATAATAGTAGAAGAAAGAGAAAAGAATGGCGATTTTTATTCACTAAAGGAATTTTATGAAAGGGTCCCTAAAAGTAAAGTCAATAAAAGAGTTGTCGAAAGTCTTATTTTTTCAGGGTGTTTTGATAATATAGAAAGCATAAAAACTCCACAAGAAAGACTTTCTTTGATTGAAAAATACAGAAAAATAGTAGGCATTAAAATTGATAAAGGAAAAGATACTTTTACTGACAATAATAGAATAGATGAAGAATATTGGTGGATATTACGACAGAAAGAATTATGTGGATTTGGTTATCTTAATTATAAAAGAGTAATTCTTAAATTCTCTATAATATTCAAACAAAGTGCAAATAAATTAATAGACCCTATTGAATTTTATTCTGAATTTAATTCACGAGGAAACAAAAGAGGTATTATTGCAGGGGTTATTTCTGGATTTATTGAAAGAAACAGTAAAAATGGCAAGTTTGCGCAAATACAAATTGAATGTAATGATGAAATGATTTGGGTTGTTTGTTGGCCGATTACTTGGGCTGATTACGGAAAACAACTGTCTTTAGCTAAAGGAAAACTTTTGATAATAGACGGAAAAATCGGATATGATGATTATAAGAACATGAACGTTCTTTATACAGAAGATAACTCACAAGTAGAAATTTTAAATTAAAATTTTGTAGATAAATATAAATTATATATCTTTAACAAAAATTTACCTCAACAATGTTAGAATTAATTAAAATTCCACTGGAAAATAAAATTGTTGTATTGAAAGTAACCGATTTTGACGGTGAAATTGACGTTGACGATATTCTTAAAATTGATTATTCCAATATACTTGGTGAGATACTTACTTTTCCCGTTTTACTTAATAGGCTTGGTTTATTACTTGCAGACGCAGAGGATATGGTTAAACATACTAAGTTTGATCTGGAAGTTTATCGGGCTGAATTAAAAGAGAGGTATAAAAAGAATCTCAGGAAAGTTGACGGTTCAGGTGGCGCAGCAAAAATGAAAGCACCAACAAACGATGAGGTTGAGTGGAGTGTTTTACAGGATACCGGAAATAACCTAAAATCAAAAAAACTTTTTAAAGTAGAAAAATACAGGGATTATCTTAATTCATTATACTGGTCAGCTAAGTCAAAAGACGATAAACTGAACAAAATATCTGAAAAATTACGTCCAAGTGAGTTTGAAGATGAAATAATGGAAGGAACAATAAACGGAATTATGATTAAGTGTTTTGATAAATTAACTAAAAATAAGTATTAACTAAAAAACCGTAAAGTTATGAAAATTGACAGATCAAAGTTTAAAGCCACTTCTGTTGAAGTCTTAAAAGGGAAGATGAAAGAAGTTGGTATTGTTGTAAAGAAAAAAAATTCAGGAAGACCCGGTTATCTTGACATTGATATTGGAACAAATAAATTCAGGTTGTATCCGGCTTATCCTGAACATGATTCTTTTATTGTTCCGAAGGTTGTACACTGGCTTCCGCAGGAAATCGACAAAGACGGTGTAAAAGAAATTGTCAGAAGACCTATTTTCAATTCAAAAGTACATGCTAAGACAGAAAAAGATTTGATTGAAGAATATATTAAGTTTGCTACAAATCTTATTACAGATGAAGTAAACGGTCCGTCAAAGGCAACTGAAAAAGAAAAACAAAAAGAAATTGCGAAACTTATTTTTCCGATGACGGACTGGGAAAAGGGTATATCCGCAAAAACATCATGGGTTTGTTACGCCGATAAACTGAAAATAAGTGGTTCAGAATTTGGCAGACTTGAGTTTTCAGATAGAACTGCTGAAAAAATGAATAACCTGTGTATTGGAGAACAGGCAGATGAACCAATTATGACCGATCCGTTTTCTGATCCGGACGATGGAAAGGCTCTTATTATTGTTTATAATAACAAAGAGAAGAAAAAAGACGATTATTACAAACTTTCTTTGGAGTGGAGGGGAAAGTACCAGTTGACTGAAAAACAACTTGAGGACTTCATGGAACTTGAACCATTACAGGAAATTTTCAAATACCGCACTTCAGATTTTACAAAGTCTCTTGAAGGGTTACGTATTTTTGATGAACAAAACAAGATCGGTGTTTTTGCACATGATGAGTGGCTTGATATTGTTGAGGAGATTGCCGGATATTATCCTGATTCTGATGAAGAAAGTGATAGCGATGATTATCCAGAAGAAAACGCAGGCAATATCAATGATGATGAACCTGAATCAGACCTTTCGTTTGACAAAAAAGAAGAAGATGGTGAACCGGAAGAAAATGTTTCAAGTGACGTTGACCTTGATAACATGGGAAGGAAAGACCTGAAAAAATTTATTCGTGACAACAACCTCCCGATAATGGTAACACAAAGTCATTCTGACGATGATATTCGTGGGGCTATTCGTGAGGAACTTGCGGATTTGGAAGAAGAAAGAAAATCTGAAGAACCGGAAGAAAAAGAACCTGAAAAACCTGTTGAGAAAGAAAAAATTCCCTGGAAAAAAGAAAGTAAAGAGAATGTTAAAACAACTATAAAAAAAGAAGAATCCTCTTCTGAAACAAAGTCTGATAATGTACAGGACGATCTTGCAAGAAAAAGAGAAGAACTCAGGGAAAAGTTAAGAGCTAAAATGGGTGGAAAATGAAAAAGCCGGTAGCAATTTTAATTACAGACATTCACCTTGACAAAAACAATCTTGTTCATGTTAAGGAGATAATTGGTCAGGTCATAACAAAGGCAGTGGAACTTAATTGTTCCACTGTCATTGGGCTTGGTGATTTTTTTAAAAGCCGTAAAGCACAGCCACTTCATGTATTGAATGGATTTGGAGAAGTTCTTTCTATGTTTCAGGAATCAAAAATTGATTTGACTGCTATTCCTGGAAACCACGACAAAGTTGACTATGAAAGTGAAAAAAGTTATCTTGATGAATTTAAGTTCCATCCAAATTTTAAGTTAATTGATAAAACTGATTTAATTTGTTTAGACAATTTGGTTCTTCACTTAATTCCTTATTTCAAAGAAGACACTGTTTATCTTAATTATTTGAAACAAGTTAAGGTTGATAAAACCAGAATAAATATACTTGGCACTCATATTTCATTTGACGGGGTTAAAAATAATGACAAAAACCTTGTTTCAAATAAAATAAAAGGAGAGTTATTTAAGAAATTTCATTCTTGTTTTGTTGGTCATTATCACGATCAGTCATTTGTTGGGAATAATGTATATTATATTGGGTCAACAGATCAGAGGTGTTTTAATGAAGACACTTCAAAAGGGATGACAGTTCTTTATTCTGACGGTTCACATGAATTTGTTAAACTTAGTTTTCAGGAATATAGGAAAATTGAGGTTGATATTGACAAAACAGACTTAAAAGCTATTGATGGATTGTTAAAACAATATTCCGGATCAGAAAAGAAAACAAGATTTGAATTTATCGGTGATAGTTCAAGACTAAAAGCAATAAACACAACAAAGATAAATGAAGCCGGGATAGACGTTAAAATGAAGCCTTCTGATGTACAAACTAACATTGACAGTGCAAAGGGTCAGGAATTTGTTTCATTTGATAAAAAGGCAATTAAGGAGGGTTTTAAGGAATTTTGTGAATTAAATAAAGTTGATTATGAAATTGGTCAGAAATACTTAAGTGAAATATTGTAAAAGATGAAAGAGAAATATAATCATGTCATACAGCTAACATTGAGGCCACCATTAGGATTAATGCCTAAAAAAATACATGATGAGTTTGTAAAAATAAAACGGTTTGGCGAAGTGTGTGAAGTAATTATCCGATTCTATAATGCAGGGTTGAAGATAGATATTGAATGGGTTGAAGAATATAACGAGTTGGTTGATTGCGTTGGGAATTTTTATGAGCAAAAGATTCAGGGGGACAGGAAATGAGCAAATTATTAATTTTTATGATGTTGATTAAATGAACGGGTGTAGTGCTTGTAGGTAAATAGTTTATATATTCACAAAATATGAATATATATAATTAAATAATTGTTAATAAAAATGAAACGTGAGAAAAGGACTACAAACAACAATAGATAATATTGAAAAAGCCTTTGGTAAATTTTCTGTCATTACTTCTGATTCAAAGGCACAAAAAGATATTGAAATAGTTTCATCCGGATCATTGCTTCTTGACCATGCTTTAGGTGTCGGGGGGTATCCTTTTGGGAGGATTATTGAGATATATGGACAAGAATCGTCAGGAAAGACAACCCTTTGTCTTCATGCTATCGCCAATACTCAAAAAATGGGTTATTCTGCTGTTTTTATTGACGCTGAACACTCATTAGATGTTGAATATGCAAAGGCATTAGGAATTCAATTAACCGGTGACAACCCTTTATTAATTTCTCAGCCTGACGATGGAGATCAGGCATTGAATATTGTTGAACATTTAGTAAAATCTGGAGAAATAAGGTTAATAATCATTGATTCTGTCGCAGCATTAACACCAAAGGCTGAAATTGATGGAGAAATGGGTGATTCAAAAATGGGACTTCATGCAAGACTAATGTCTCAGGCTTTACGTAAAATTACGGGCGTTGTTAATAAGAATAAGTGTCTGATAATCTTTACAAACCAGATGAGGGAAAAGATTGGAATTAGCTGGGGTAATCCCTGGACAACAACCGGAGGAAATGCTTTAAAATTTTATGCAACGATAAGGCTTGAAGTAAGCCGGATTGGAAGTAATAAGGACGGAGAAACAGTTGTTTCTAATAAAACTCGTGTCAAAGTTGTAAAAAACAAAGTCGCACCTCCTTTTAAACAAGCTGAATTTGATATTTTCTTTGGCCAGGGAATTGATGAAAGCGGAGAAATACTGGATATTAGTGTAGAAGCTGAAATAGTAAAAAAAAGCGGTTCATGGTTTAGTTATGGAAAAACTAAACTTGGACAAGGAAGAATCTCAGTGATTGAGTTATTAAAAGACAACCCGGAATTAAGAGATGAATTAAGAACAAAAGTTTTAGAAATTTTGTTTTGATATTTAATATAAATTTTATATTTTTACTGAATAAATAATAACAATGTACCAACCAGATTATTTAATAATAAAAAATTTCCTGTCAATTAAAGAACAGAAGTTTGAATTTCCAAAAGGCAGGGCTACGTTAATACAGGGTGTTAATCTTGATGAAGATGAAGGAGAATCAAACGGTTCAGGTAAATCTATCTTAATTGAAGGGCTATATACCTGTATAACTAACCTTATTTTAAGAGATAAAGGATTAGTGATGGTTGACCTTATAAGAAACGGATGTGATTCTGCTGAACTTGAATCTTATTTTACTAATACGATAACGAAAAATACCCTGTTAATTAACCGGGAGTTTTTCCGTAAAAGTTCATCCAAATTAAGGATTGAAATAAATGGAGTTGACCAAAGCGATAAATTTAGTTCTGTTGACGAAGGGACGAAGTTAATTTTTCAGGAATTAGGTATAACTCAGGATGATCTTTCCAATTATTATATAGTTAATAAAGAAAACTATACTTCATTTTTTAAATTATCTGATAACAAGAAAAAGGACATTATCGCAAGGTTTTCCGGAGCAAGTTTAATTAATGGAGTTGAAGATTTGGTTCAGGTTGATGTTGACAAAAAAGATGGTGAACTAAAAAGGATTTATGACGAAGAATTAACAATAAACACCCGAATTCAGGTTTATCAGGAGCAGGTTGAGAAACTTAATTTAAAGACCGTTGAAGAAGAAAAAGCTGAAGAAATTGAAAGACTGGAAGAAAAAATACGGTTTTATGAAAACGAGTTAAAAGAAAAACATTATAAAATTCATTCTATTAATGAATCCTCTGTTTCAACGAAAAAATCAATTGAAGCTAAAAAATCAGAAAAAAAGATACACGAACAGCAATTATCAGAATTAAGCGAAGATAACAAGGTAAAAGAAAAAATATCTGAAGTTGACAAAGAACAGGAAGAAACAAATAAACTCAAAAAAGAGTATTTTGAAAAAACCGTTGAATTAAAAAATCTCAGGAAAGAAACAGAAAGGTCGTTGCAGGAATTTGAAACATTTTTGAAAAAGACTGAACTGAATATTTCCGGCAGTATTGAGTGTCCTAAATGTTCATTTGAGTTTTTGCCGGGAGACAGTGAAATTGATGTTTCAGAAGCAAAGACAATGATACCTGAAATAAAAGAGGGTATTTTAGGGATTGAACTTGAATTAAATGTTTGTAATGAAGAAATAAATAAGGTATCTGAAAAAGTTAGTTTGTTTGATAAAAAACTTTCAGAACTTGATAAAACAAGGGAACTGTACCGGGAAGAAATCAGGAAGTTTCAGAGAATGAAACAATCTGTTGAAGAAAAGATTTTATATTGTGAATCTTCAATAAAGAAACTGGAACAATCTATTGAAACAAATAACTCTTTAATAGAACAAACAGAAAAACAAATTGAATCTATTAATCAGACAATATCCGGTATTAATGTCCAGATTGAAGAAGTAAAGAAAAAGAAAATCGAAAGAGACACTAAAACTATTGAAAAACAAATTGAGGACTGCCAGGAACAACTTATTGTTATCAATGAATTAAAACAACAGGTTGAGCAGGAAAAATTTGATATTGAACAGTGGAAACACAATTTTGTTCGGTTCAGGTCATATCTTGCAAATAAGGCCATTAAATCAATAGAAGGCTTTACGAACTATTTTCTTGAAATGAGTAAATGTAACCTTCAAATCCAAATGGAAGGGTATAAATTGCTTGCTGATGGGAAAACAATCCGGGAAAAGATAACAACACAGGTTTTAAGAAATGGAATGAGTGAGGGGGTGATTGGTAAGTTTTCAAAAGGAGAAAAAGGAAAGATTGAAGTTTGCTCTATTGTGGCCTTACAACAACTTATAAACCTGTCTTCATTAACTGGAGGCGTTGATCTGTGTTTCTGTGATGAAATAACAGAATCTATTGACAGAACCGGAATTGAGAGTTTGATTCAATCACTGGACAACCTACATAAAACAATACTTGTTATAACCCATTCCAGTCACGAAAAGGTTTATGACAATATTGTAACGGTAGTAAAGGAAAATGGTATAAGCAAAATATTTGAATAATGGATAATTTAACAAAATAATGAAAATAGAATACTTAAATTACATAATGTATCCAGAAAAGGATAGATTTAATCTGTATCAAAAAGTGATACGAACTGTTGAAAAAGATACGGAAGAAAGAAAAGCCGGAGAAACTTACGAAAGTGAAGAAATAATAGGCTATTCAATATCTTTTGAAAAGTGTATGAAAGATATTGCTCATTTTGAGGCTGACAAAGAAAATATAACTGTTCAACTTGGGAAATACGTAAGAATACTTACTTCAAAGTATCAGGAAATATTGGATAATATTCAATTATGAAAATAACCTATAAATATTTTATAGGTGTTGATCCGGGTTTATCAGGTGGAATAGCTGTTATTGATCCTGTTTCAAATGTTATTGAGGTAAGCAAAACACCTCAAACTATTCAAGATTTCATTGATTTGTTAGGTAAGTATATGAATGAATCTGTATTTTGTATAACTGAAAAAGTTCATTCCAGACCTTTCAACGGAGCGAAGGCTAATTTTACTTTCGGTTATATTAACGGGATACTTCATACTGTTTTACTTATTTCAAAGATTCCACATGAAATGGTTTCACCTCAAGCGTGGATGAAATATTACGGAATGAAAAAAGAAAAAAATGAAACTGATACAAGCTGGAAAAACAGGTTAAAAGGAAGAGCGCAACAGTTATTTCCAAAAACAAAAGTCACTTTGTGGAATGCTGACGCTTTATTGATTGCTGAATATTGCAAACGTAATTTTAAGTGAACTAATACCTCAAACTTATAAAACTTCAAACTTATGAAAACAGAAAAAGAGTTATTGACCATTGTTAAAAAGGTTCAGAATCTTACAAAGTCAAATGTAATATTAACCGGAAGTTTTGCCCTTAAACTATACGGGTTATTGAATGACTTTACGCCTCACGACATTGATTTAATTGTTTCTCCGTATCTTACAGATAAGGACAAAGAAACCTTTAAGTTGTTAAGCGATGTTTGTCCGAGTTCATGTCCTGTTCGGGATATTTATTCCGCAAAGGTTAAATATCAATTTCATATTGATAAGGTGAACATTGATGTTTTTACTCAAACAATTGATAATTATTTTGTTTATGATGATGTGAAAGTAAACAGTCCGATTAATGTTTTGAAAGCAAAGGCCAGGTTTAACAGGAGAAAAGACTGGCAGGGAGTTTATAAAGTTATTGAAGCAGTAATGAATCCGTTTAAAACGAATTACTATGAAAAAAGAAAGAGACCTTACAGAAGATTCTTTAGAATTACTTGCTAAAATTTATAATTATCTTATTGACGGTGAAATTGACGAATTCATTGATAATATTGATTCAATAATTGAAAGAATCAAAAAACTTATTTCAACAAATCACAAACCGGATATTACAATAGAAAACATTCTTGAATTTATTGAAAAAGACGCCGACGAAGAGGATATAGAAACCATAAAAGAAAAAATCAATGATTGGTCTAAAACTATTTTCATTAATACAAAAACACTTGATGAGGATTATAAAATAGAAGCGTTTTTAAAGAATTGGAAAAGGTTTACTTCAGAAGAAATTGAATTAATGTTTAAGTTATATAATTAAATAATTGTTAATAAAAATGAAACGTGGATAAAATAACAGACAAAAAAGCTATATTCAACTTTTTGCATTGTGTCATTATAAATGATATTGATCTTTTAGTTAGTGTATATGGACAAGAAGTGTATATTGGTTCTGCATTGTCTGAAAACAGATTTTTACTTAAACATCCAATTGTTGTTCCGGGAAGGGAATACACAAGGGATGTTATTTTTATTGATGAAATTCAAGAAATAATTTCGTATTAAATGGGAGAACAAACAAAATATGGCACTTTAGGGATGGAAGATTGTTTTTCTTTTGGTAAATATTTTGGAACTGAGTTTTGGATTGTTCTTAGTCAATCACCCCGACCATAAAGGGTTTTCTTGTGCAGTTTAAAATAAAAAAATTAAAAATCTTGATTTATGAATAATTTTTTTTGTCCAAAATGTAAAAAGGAAGTATTTATTCCATCTTACTCAATAAAAGTTAAAGATGGGGATTCTATATATCTTGAAAAGGGAAAAGAAATAAAATGTTCTGATTGTAAAGTTGGATTAGAACCTATTCCGAAAGAAGGTGAATTCAATATAAATTATACAAAATTCTTTGCTCTTCCGGCAGAAGAAAAGAAAAAAATTCTGAAAGCCCGGTCAAAACGGGATTACGAAAAGACCTATAAAGAAAGAGAAATATTAAGGGATAAAGGATTACCATTTAACTAAAATTTTACAACAATGGATACAGAAAAAGATAACAGAGAAGAGTTTATTCAGGCATTAAATGAGATAGGATATAACATCCTTTTTATTAATGATCGGTATTATGTGGCAGAATCATGGATTCATTCTGAAAACATGGTTACAAAACATTCCCTCAAAGGAAAGGATATTACAAAAATCATTCATGGTAAAGCTATGTCTGTTAATTTAAAGAACATAGAGCAACAAAAACTAAATATCTATTCTGAAATAGAAGACCTGAAATTATATTACCGGGAATTCCACAAAGACGAAAAATATATTTTTTACCCGGCACACAGGTAAAATGTTTTGGTTATTACAAAAGTTTTTGTATTTTTGTGATAGCTAAACATTTTGACAATAAAATATTGCCCAAAGTTTGTAACTTCCAGTATTGTCAATATTAGATGTTTAGCAACAAACTGCGGGCTTTTTTTGTTTTAATGAAAGAAACTGAAATAGAAGAACATAACGACCCCACAACTGTTTTAAAAGTACCTGAAGGGTTTTTAAAGATATGCCGAAAGAACAAAATTCTTTCAGACATGGTGTTCTTTTATCAGTTAAAATCAATTAATAAAGAGGGATACTTTAAAAAAGAAGGGTTCGCAAAGATGGTATCAGAACGATTCTCAATTTCTGAACCTTCTTTATTCCGAAAATTAAAAAGACTTATTGATTTAGGTATTGTGGTTAATCTAAAGTTTAGTTACAATCTAATATCTTATCATAAGCTATGGGATATATTCGGTTATGACTTATCCGTTCAAAAAACAAAGAAAAAACGTTTTAGAAGGGGTAATTTCAGGCTGGTTAAATTGAATGTTCAGGAATACTTATCAAATTTTGTTAATTACTGTGATTTTGAAGAAATAAACCTCAATATTCGCAGGCAGAACTATGAAGTTGGAAAGTATATTTCAGAAAAGAAAAGATTAGACGTGGTGTCGAACAGAGCTAAAATGGACGTGACGGGGAATATCCTTACATATCGACCATTAAACACCAATATAGACTCTGATCCTTATTATCTGGATGAATACTTGAATGGTTTATTAAAATATCAGGTTTCCAAGAAACTTAACCTGAATTTAATGCCAACAATTTCATGTGTCGGTTTATGTGAATTATTAGGGTTCAAATCTACAAGTTGCAGTTATAAGTTACTTCAAAGAATTGAGCGATTGAATTTCTGTACGGTATTTAAGCAACGTGTTTTTCTTGGAAAAGAAGAAAATCAGACCGCAGCTATCAGAAAAGTGAGGGAACTAAAACGGTTTTCTCAAAATTTCATTTGGTCATTTCTTGACAAAAGTTTCTATTTTAATTTGCCTAATTACATCGAAATTTAATTTTTTTTGATGACTATTAGAAAACAAATGAACATAGAGACTACTTTTAAATAAGTAGACTTATTATACTTAATTTGGGACAGTATAGGATATAAGAGTAATAATAGACACTAATAGACAGTAAGAAGTAATAGACAGTTAAGAACAGGGAGAAACGCAGGCGCACATGCGCACGTACACGTGAGAGGGAGGAGACAGTAAGAAAGTGAATAGAAGCAGAGAAAACAAGAAAATGAAAAAAGAAGAAAGGATAGTAAAATGTTGGGTAGACGGATCGTGTTATGCAAAACATCCTGAAAAATTAGGTGGCGTTGGCGTTTACCTGACTTACAACGGGTACACAAAGAAAGTCTCCAAAGGTTTTTCAAATACTAAAATTGGCAGGATGGAATTGAGAGCCTTGATAACCGCATTTCAAACTGTCACAGGCAAATCGGTTAAACTTGAAATTCATTCAGATTCTCAGTATGTGGTTAATTCGTTCCGTAAAGGATGGATATTTCAGTGGGAAAAGGATGATTTTCTTGGTAGAAAAAATACTGATTTACTGCTTTTGTTGCTCAAAGAATATCGGATGTTTCCAGAGGGAAATATTTCTATAAACTGGATTCCCGGACATAGCGGAGACGAGGGCAATGAAATTGCTGACAGGCTTGCTGACTATAAGTTTCAAAAGAGTTATGAGAAAGACCTTAAAGGTTCTGTTATTTAGATTGTTTTTAAATTACTGTTTTTGGTGAAGAAAGTTAGTTTGTTGTTTGGAAAATAAATATAAAAGTTATATTTTTGTTGAGTAAACTAATTAAAATTAGAATCATGAAAATAGGTCAAACGGGAAGAATTAATGAGCGTAATACCGGATCATGGTCTTTAGAAGGCAACCCAAAAAGACGAAATAAAAAAGCAATTACTGAAGAAATTGAAAGTGATGAGGTTTCTTTGGCAAGAGAAAGTCTTCAAAAAATCAATATGATTTTTTCTGGAGGCGTTACTATTTATGATTCTGGTATTCCTGAAATAGTTCAGCAATGGATTAGTAAAGGGATTGCTGTAATTAAAAATGTTGATAATCCATGCGTTATGGCAAGAAAAATGCAGTCTAAAAGAGATGTTGCATTTCTTGTTGAAAAATACAGGAAAGATTTAGAACTTGTTAGAGGATTATTGATTCATTTTTACAAACTATAAAAATGAAAAAAGTTAGTTTATCCGACAATACACTTTCAATACAGTTTGATTACAATCCTCAAATTGTTTCCGGAGTAAAAACTATTCCTGGAAGAAGGTGGAATGGGGAAAGGAAATTGTGGGAAATAGAACTGAAAAAAGATAGTTCACAACCAACACTTGACTTTTTTCAGGAATTTGAATTTCCTGTTGAAAAGGAAATACTGGATAAGATTAAAATTTTCTGTAATGGAAAGAAAGAAAATCCTTATAAGATAAAACTTGAAGGGATTAGACTTTCTTTTCTTTTTCCTTACAATCCTTCAATTATCAATGATATTAAACTTATTGACGGAAAAAAGTTTAATCCGATTTCTAAAATCTGGACGGTTGTATTAGATCGTATTTCATATAAAAAAGTTCAGGATTTTATTTCAAAGTATCCTGAATTTGAAATTGATAATGGTGTTTTTGAATTGATAAAAAAAATAGAAAAAGAAGTTGAGGACTATGTGAAATCTGTAAGTAAGAATATAGAACTTTCGGGAAGTTATGATACAGACTTTGATGTTACCGGACTGAATGAAGGCTGTGTATTGCGTCCTTTCCAGAAAGTAGGAGTTGAGTATGCGGTCAAGAACAAGAAGATAATAATAGGGGATGAAATGGGTTTAGGAAAAACAGTAATGGCATTAGCTTCAATTCGTTACATGAACTTAACCCCTACTCTTGTTATCTGCCCAAACTCTTTAAAGTATAATTGGAAAAGAGAGTTTGAGAAATGGACTCAGTATAAAGTTTGTGTCATTGATTCTAATACTGTTTTAAGTAATGATTTTGATGTAATGGTTATCAACTACGACATTGTAAAGAAACAGTCTGAAAATTTAGGAAAAATGGGGTTTAAGGCAATTATCATGGATGAATCCCATTACCTTAAATCCAGAAAGGCGCAAAGAACCGAAGCTGTCAGGAAATTAACAAAGGGAATTGATTATCTGATAATGCTTACCGGCACGGTAATACTTAACAGACCAATCGAATTAACGTCTCAACTTGAAATACTTAGTAAACTTGATTCATTTGGCGGGTGGTGGAAGTTTGCGCAGAGGTATTGTGATGCTCACAGGTCACGTTTTGGACTTGATGTTTCCGGAGCAAAGAATCTGGATGAACTTCACACAAAGTTAAGGGCGACCTGTTATATCCGCAGGAATAAATCAGAAGTATTAAAGGAACTTCCTGCAAAACAAAGGTGTTCGATTACTTTACCGATAACGAATCAGTCTGAATATAAAAAAGCTGAGGCAGATGTTATCAATTACTTGAGAAATGAATCGAATGTAGCTGTTGATTTTGAGCAATCAATAAGTCATTTGTCAGAAGAAGAACAGAGGGAAGCAAGAAAAGCACAAAGAGAACAGAGGGCTGCTGCCGCTGAAAGGGCAGAACATCTTGTTAAAATCAATATGTTAAAGCAACTTTCAGTAAAGGGAAAAATGAAAGCTGCTATTGAATGGGTTCAGGATTTTCTTGAAAGTGGAGAAAAGTTAGTTTTGTTTGCGTATCACAGGGAAACAATTGATGAACTTTCTAAAACTTTTAATTGTGATAAAATAGACGGTTCAGTTAGTGCAGAAGAAAGACAAAAGGTAGTTGACAGGTTTCAGAATGATCCTAATGTAAAACTCATTGTTTTGAATTTAAAAGCCGGTTCAGTAGGGTTAACTTTAACAGCTTCATCTAATGTGGCATTTTTGGAATACGGATGGACTCCTGCCGAACATGATCAGGGGGAAGACAGGGTTCACAGAATTGGGCAGGATAATTCTGTTATGGCGTGGTATCTTTCAGGAGAAAACACTATTGACCATGATATACATGATTTGATTGAAGAAAAGAGGTTTATAACCAATGCAGTAAACAAAGGTGAATTTGTTGAGGGTGATTCAATGAAGATAATGAATGAATTGATTAGTAAACTTTTAAATAAATAGTAAACCATGAAAGCGGGCGAAAAACAGACAGTTCAGGTAACTGTTATCGAAAATGAAAGTAAAAGTGGAAAATATATTTTTACAGGAAAAACCGGAGACGGAAAGGTTTTGTCTTTTAAAACTCTTGCAGGAAAGTGGTTTGAAGATGGTGAAAAGTGGGTGTGTGAGATTGTGAACGATGGAAATGAAACTGAGTTTTCGGAACAACTTATACCAATTAACAAGGTTTTACCATATAAAGTAGGAGATCCTGTCCGGATTCATTTTTTGAAAGTATTTGATGAAAGAAAGGGATATAAAAGGCTAATTGGAAAAACAGAAGAAGAAATTATTTGTTTTCTGAATAAAGAGAAAAGCGAGTTTGTAAGAAATAACGAAACTTTTCTTTGTGAAGTTTCTCAGGTTAAACAAACTTATTTGGAGGTTGTTTCTATTGAAAAGCTTTTAACGAGTAAGGAGAATGAAGAATTATTAAAAAAGGATTTAAACACAATACGGGATTTTAAAGCAAAAGACAAAAATAGAGTAAGAAAGGTAAAATCGGGAATTGATAAATACATGAGGTAACGTAAATAATAAATGTGCTCTGATTTTTAACGGATCGGTTTGCCCTCTATGTGATGGCAAAGGTAGAAGGGTATTCCCTAATTGTAACCCACTGATTGATGAAGTTTGTCCAGCTTGTAAGGGGCAAACTGTTTTATAACGGTCGAAAATATGAAGCGGTGGGGATTTGAAGCCTTGCACTTTCAAACCGCTACAAACTTAATTACAAGGCACGTGGGTTAAAAAGACACCAGCAACCCCACTGATTTATATTTGTTGTTGTGTGCAGTACGGTATGAGAATAAATGAATATGCAATTACAGAGCTTACACGCTCAATGAAACTCGCAGCAGAACGGGAAGAATATGATTCGGCTGCCGATATGAAACGAATAAAAGAAGGTATTGAATCTTTAAGTGAGAGTAATTTTACAGAAAATGATATTACTCAACTTCAAAGCAGAATACATAAGATTACTGGTGATGGAGAAGTGATGCAAGAGTTTAATAAGTTACTTGGTATTAACGCTGGGTAGTATTGCACACAACGAATAGGGCTATGTGGCGTGGCTTTTCGCCATGACATATAGGACGTGTTAGCAACTGTATGGGCGACAATTACTATAAATGCTAATACGAGGAACACAGTAATAATTTTAAAATATTTTAAGGTGGGGAAAAAAGAAAACAAAATAACAACTACTGAACTTAACAAAAGATTAAGTTGGACGCTTGAACAAAAGATATTTCATTCTCTTGAAACTATTGATGTTTTTATGGGCGTTAATCCTGCTTATGTTTCGTATTCGGGAGGTAAGGACAGTACAATACTTTTATATCTATCAAGGATAATAAAAAAAGATATTAGAGCAATATTTTTCAACACTACAAATGAATTTCCTGAGATGTATAGGTTTTTAAAAAATATAGATGGAATAGAATGGGTGCAACCTGAAATGAACTTAAAACAAGTAATTGAAAAATTTGGCTTTCCTTTAATATCGAAAGAACAATCGCAATATTTGAGAGAATATCGCCATGCGAAAAGCGAAAAGCATAAATATTTAAGATTAAATGGAAGACCAGATAAACCATATCAGGGTAAAATATCGAATAAATGGCAACACTTAATAAATGCACCTTTTGAAATATCTGAAAAATGTTGCTATTATTTGAAGAAAAAACCTGCTATTAAATTTGAGAAAGAAACAGGATTAAAGCCAATCATCGGAACATCAGTAAATGAGAGTACATTACGCAAACAAAAATATTTGGTTACTGGATGTAATTCATTTGATACAAAAAGAATTGCAAGTTATCCTTTATCAATTTGGACTGAGGAAAATAAATGGGATTTTATAAGAAAAAACAAAATACCTTATTGTGGAATTTACGATAAAGGAGAAACGCAAACAGGTTGTATGGTTTGCGGTTTTGGTTGCCAATACGATGATAGATTTGAAAGATTAAAAGAAATTGAACCTAAAGCATATAAAACAGCAATGGAACTAACAAATAATGGAGTTACTTACTATGATGCTATCCAAATGGCTTTGAAAAAGCCAAAGTGCGAGGGCAAAAATATTTTAAAATTATGGGATTAACCGACAAACTTTCAAACGAGGTACGAACTAAGCCCATATTGTTGCTAACTATTATATATACACAACCCCTCTTAATTAACTGAAAATCAATATGGAAAACACAGACTATTACGAAATTTGAAAACAAAAACAGTATAACCCATGCTACAATTAAAATTTTACGTAAAGAAACTTGGTACTGTATATAATGCAGTAAATATTCCTGAATTAAGGGAGATAATAAAGCCTAATCTGGATGAAATAATAAAAAGGATTCTTAATCAGTGGATTCCTTTGATTATTTATGTAGATAAAGGGTTATTTGAAAAACTTCATAAAAGAGGTATCTGGTTCAAAGATGAAGATGGAGAGTGTATTTATATTTTTTACGGTGATCCGATGGACACAAGACCTGTAATTAAGATTTATCAAGAGAAAGAAAGAGAGAATGTCTTTTAAGCCTTCCATTTATCAATTGCAAATATTTGATACTTATCGTAAAACAAACAAAAACATTGTTATATCTGCCGTTCCTGGAAGCGGAAAGACAACCACAATATTGGAATTATTGAAATTTGTTCCGGCAGGAAAGACTTGTGTTTTTGTAGCCTTTAATAAGTCGATTGTAAACGAATTAAAGGATAGGGTACGGAAAGGAGTTAAAGTAGCAACACTTCATTCGATAGGTGCAGGAGGACTTTATAAAAGATATTCAAAGGTTGTTTTGAAAGAAAACAAAACATTTGGCGCAGCGTTTGAGTTTGTAAAGAAATGGGGAATTGACGTAAAGAAAAACGGGAAGATATTATATAATGTTTGTAAATTAGTTGACCTTTACAGGCTGGCAATGTGTTCATCAAAACAAGAACTTGCAAGTAAGGCGTATATGTATGGAATAGATTATACGGAAAATGAACTTAGTTATTCGATTGAATTATTTGATTATCTGAACAGGTATAATAATATGAATTTTGAAGAACAGAAGTTTATTGATTTCACCGATATGATTTATTTGCCTGCAACAAGAAATGACATAGAATTACCTCAATTTGATGAAGTTTTTGTGGATGAATGTCAGGATTTGAATAGACTTCAGCAGATAATAGTAAAAAGGATAATGAAACCCGGAGGCAGGTTTGTTGCTGTTGGCGATGTAAATCAAACAATTTATTCATTTCTTTTTGCAAATCCTGAATCCTTCAATGATTTTAAAAGAGAACCTAATACGATTTCCCTGCCTTTATCTGTTTGTTACAGGTGCGGAACTGATATAGTTAGTTTAGCTAATGGAGTATTTGAAACAATAGAAAGCCCTGAGAAGAAAGAAAAAGGGGTTGTAAGAAATGGAAGTTATAAGGAAGTGAAAGAGGGTGATTTTGTTCTTTGTCGGAATAATTTACCGTTATTTGAGTTGTATTTAAGATTTTTACTGGAAGGAAAGAAAAGTTTTATTAAAGGAAAGGACATAGGAAAGAACCTGTTAAGTTTAGTTTCGGAAATAAATGGCTCATTTGAGCATGGAATGAGGGTTTTAAAGAGGTATCTGGATGAATTAATAGAAGAACTTGCGGAGAAAGGCGTAAAAAAATACGTAAATCATCCGAGATATATAAGTTTGTTTGAGAAAATAAATATAATACAGATACTTGCAAATCATTTTGGATCATTTGATTTAGTTAAGAAAGAACTTGAAAAGATGTTTGTAGAAGATAGTAACAAAGGAATCGTTTTGTCAACTATACATAAGAGCAAAGGGTTGGAGTCTGATTCTGTTTTTATTTTGCGTCCTCATCTTATTCCAAGTCAATATGCAACAGAAGATTGGGAGTTAAGGCAGGAAGATAATTTAAAGTATGTTGCAATAACGAGGGCAAGGAAATTATTGGTGTTTATTAATGATTTTTGAGAAAATTATTATCTTTAAGAAAGCATTTCATAAAAAATATAACTTCTATACTATATGAGTAATTTTCGTACTGATTTTGGAAAGACAATATTTCAGAATAAATATTGGCATGAAGGGGCTGAAACATGGGAAAAACTTTCTAATTTAGTTGTAGACGATGTTTGTTCAGGGAAACTAAGTAAAGATGAGTTGAGTGAACTGAAAGAGATTCACAGAAAAATGCAGTTTATTGCCGGGGGGAGGTATTTGTATTATGCAGGTCGAGATAATAAGTTCTATAATAACTGTTTTCTTTTAAAAGCAGAATGTGATTCACGTGAAGATTGGGCAAGCCTATCTTGGAAAGCAGAGTCATGTTTAATGACAGGTGGGGGAATAGGCTGTGATTATTCTGTTTACAGGCCAAAAGGGGAGCAAATAAAAAGGACTGGGGGGGTTGCTTCAGGCTCAATATCAAAAATGAAAATAATTAACGAGATAGGCCGTGAAGTAATGCAGGGTGGGAGTAGGCGATCAGCAATCTTTGCTTCTTTGAATTGGAAACATGGAGATATTAATGAATTGCTTCATGTTAAAGATTGGTATAATCTTAAAATAGCAGGAGCGTTTGATTTGTTAGGGAATCATTTGTCAGTAGGAAAAGTAAAGGAAACTGACTTTAATTTTCCAGCCCCATTAGATATGACAAATATTTCAATAAATTATGACAATGCTTTTCTTGAAGAAATTTATCAATTACCGATTAATGTAATAAAGGGAAGATTGGAAAATAAAGGTAATTTATTTATTGAAAACATCCCTGATGTTTTTTACAGAAACGTTCATCAGGCATTAAAAACAGGAGAGCCTGGTTTTGCCTTTAATTTCTTTGAAAAAGAAAAAGAAACATTAAAAAATGCTTGTGGAGAAATTTGTTCAGAAGATGACTCTGATGTTTGCAACTTAGGCTCAATTAATATGGCTAATGTTGATTCTATTGAAGATTTTAGAAAATGTGTCAGGCTTGGGGTAAGGTTTCTTTTGTGCGGTACATTAGTTGCTAAATTACCTTATGAAAAAATGTATAAAGTAAGAGAAAAGAACAGGAGACTTGGACTTGGTTTGTTAGGTGTACATGAGTGGCTTTTAAAGAGGGGTTATCGGTATAAGGTTGTATCTGAGTTACATGAATGGTTAAAGGTTTACAAAGAAGAATCTGAAAAATCTGCTATTGAATTAGCAGATAAATTAAATATTTCCAGACCAAAGGCTTTCAGGGCAATAGCTCCGACAGGAACAATAGGTATTTTAGCAGGGACAACGACAGGGATAGAACCGTTAATTGCTATTGCCTACAAAAGGAGGTATCTCAAAAACAAATTTGACTGGAAATATCAATATGTTATTGATGGAACAGCAAAGCATTTAATAAATGAGCATGGACTTAATCCGAATGAAATCGAAACGGCATTAGGGTTGGCAAAAGACCCTGAAAGAAGGATTAAGTTTCAGGCAGATGTTCAGGATTATGTTGACCAGGCAATTGCCTCAACAATAAATCTTCCTGCTTGGGGAACTGAATTAAATAATGAAAATAATATAAAGGACTTTGCTTATATACTTGTTAAATACGCTCACAGATTAAGGGGTTTCACTTGCTACCCAGACATGGCAAGGGGAGGTCAACCATTAGTTCCCGTATCTTACGAAATGGCTTCTTTGAATGAAGGCGAAGAATTTGAGGAAAGGTGTCATGATGTATGTGAGATGTCAGGTAAGGGTGGTGTTTGTGGTGTTTGAAAATAAACAGGTTACATTTTTGTTTGAAAAATAAAGGTTAAAATATTTGGATGTTAAATATAAGTTTTATATTTTTAATGAAAATTTAGTTCACGAAAAGAGAAGATTTCACTAAAAGAAGTTAATGTTATGTGGATAGAAAGAAAAATAGAAATCAAATCATTTCAACACGAAGATGAACCTGAAATGATTCATGTAATTAAGACCGGGTTTAATGACCTGTATATGATTGTGTGGGAAGATGTTTTTGAGATTGATCTTGGAAAGGTGGAATTTGGTACAAAGAAAGAGGTTGAAATTAAGTTTAAAATAAGTTTGTGAAATGGGAATTTTAATGACATTATCAGCAATTATGATTTGTCTTTTGGCAGGTTATATTTACGAGCAAGTTTGGAAAAAGAAATTGAAATAAGAATTTGTTGTTTCGGATTTGACTGTGGATGTGGAGGTAAACTTATTGACGAATGTTGGGGTAAATATTTCACTAAAGAAACAAAAGAAGATAGTGAAAGTGCAGAAATCGAATGTGAGTTATTTTAAAGCCTTTTAATGAACCCTTTCTTTTGAATAAGGTATAATCATTAAATTTCAAAGAAACTTACTATAAACAAAAATAAACAAGGTTAAAATGGAAATAAGAGAGCTAATAAATGAATTGATAGATGTTGCAGAAGAAAGAGGGATTAATCCAGAAATATTAAGGTTAGATGAACGGACGTATAAAAAATTTAAGAGTGAATTAAAAGAAAACATTCTTTTATGTACGGGCAAAGAAGTAAAGGAAATTGAATTAGAAACATATTGTGGAATAAGTGTTCGTGTTGAAAGAGAGGTGTGGGTAAATAAAATTCACATTGAAATTGAATAGAAAATAAACTAAGTTCTATTATATAGTAATAATACTATATAATAGAAAAACAAAATAAAAGAGATGAAAAACCAAATAAAGGACGATATTTTATATTTTAACGGCAAGGCTTATGATCTGGAATTTAACATTTCAGAAAAACTTGCTCACCTCCCAAAAAAGAAAATCAATGAGATATATGACCTTCAAGAAAACTTGAAAGACTTATCAGAAGAAAACTTTTTTAAATTGCTTTTCCGGATAGTATCAAAGACCTTCCAGTATCCGTTTTATATCTGGATAGATGAAAAGGGAAAATACTGGACGCTGGACGGTCATCAAAGAAAGAGGGTGTTGGAGAAAGCCTTTGGAAACGTGGAAGTGCCTTATATTGAGGTGAAGGCTGAGAATAAAAAAGAAGCAAAGAAAGAGATACTGGCAATAAGTTCAGAATTTGGCGTTGTAACCAAAGAGGGTTTCGATGAGTTCACGGCAGATTTTGAAGTACCTGATTTTGATGAGGTAAAGTTTGAGACTACTTTTGGGAAGTGGTTGGATGTTGGAATAGATGGGGGTGGCGATGACGATTACGAACCTCCGGCTGACATAAAGACTGATATTGTTCCGGGTGATTTGTTTGAGATCGGTTGTCATAGATTGCTTTGTGGGGATTCAGCGAATGCGGATGATGTTGCTAAGTTGATGAATGGGGGAAAAGCTGATTTATGCGTAAGTGATCCTCCGTATGGTGTTTCGTATGAAAAAAAGACAAATGAAATATTGGGAAATTCAAGAAAATCTTCAAAAATAAAAAATGACGATATAAAAAGAGATGAATTGGAAATATTAATTAAAGGGGCTTTTGGCGGGATTTATGAAAGTCTTTCAAATTGTTCTTCTTATTATATCTTTAGTCCTCAAGGTGGTGAGTTAGGATTGATGATGATGATGATGATGATGATGATGAAAATCCCGTGTCGGCACTGTTTAATATGGAAAAAGAACAATGCTGTATTTTCAATGGGAAGATTAGATTATGATTATAAACATGAGCCAATATTATATGGATGGAAGGAGAAGGGTTCTCATAAATTTTATGGGAAAAATGAAACATCTATATTAGAGTTTGATAGGCCAAATAAATCGGAATTACATCCAACAATGAAGCCAGTTGAGTTGGTTTGTCATTTAATAAAAAATAGTTCATTGGAAGAACAACTTGTTTATGACCCCTTTCTCGGATCAGGAACAACAATGGTCGCTGCTCACCAATTAAAAAGAAAATGTTTCGGGATGGAAATAGACGAAAAGTACTGTGAGGTCATTGTTCAGAGGATGTTGAAACTTGACAATACGTTGATAATAAAAAGAAACGGAATAGATGAGACAGAAAAGTGGCTGGAAAAATTAATAGATAATGAATAAAAAAAGAAAAAAAATGAAAACAAAGCACATAGGGTTTGTAATAGATGATCGTCAATATGAGATGTTACAAAAATATTGTAAGAACAGAGGATTTAATATAAGTGAAGGTCTCAGGAATATGATAGAAGAGTCTGTTACTGGCGTTATACAATTAAATATACTTGATGAAATAGAGAGTCAACTGAATGAAGGTAATATTAAACTTTTTAGATAATATGAAAACGATTGAAATAGATTTTAGGATAGAGGATACCGGTAAAGAATACTGGTTATATTCTGTTTCTAAAATAGCTAAGGAGATTTGTAAGCAATATAAGGGCGTTTACATGAAAGCCTTTTTGATGTGTTACAGTGATTTTGATCGTTTCATTGATTATTATTCAGATTTACTTAATTTTTCTTTGATAACAGAAGAAATCATAAAAGAAGAAAAATGATAGAGAGAAAGGAAACTGTCGGACTAAATAAAGTCTTAAAGGACTTTTCAGAGTATTATAATATCTCTGTTAAAGAAGTAAAGTCAAAGGATAGAAAGCATGAAATAGTAATGATAAGGATGTTATTTTGTTATTGCATAAAAGAAATATACAAGGCAAAATTCAGTCTCAGAGAAATAGGCAACACAATTGACAGGAATCATGCGACGGTTATTTATGCGATAAAGACTATTCAGAACAGGATAAAAGTAAATGATAGAGAGGTTGAGGATATGTTATCGGAGTCAATGATGGTAATAAAAAAGAGTTTAGGGATTGAATCAGAAAGGGTATTTAAAGTAAGCCTGGAAGAAATAGAAAAGAAATTATTTGGATTATTAGGTTTTACAAAAGATGGTTCAATTGACGTTGAGAATCAATTAAAGTTATTTGAGTTTATGATATGGTTAAAGGAAAGAAAGTAAAAAGATAAAGATGAAAACACAAATAGGATACGAAACAAACGGAGACTACATAAAGTATAAGTCCGGATTCACTCAATATTGGGTAATAGAAACAGAAAAAGGATCAGAGTTTTTTAAAACGGAATATGAGGCTGATATGTACGCAAGACAAGTGGTAATAGAAAGGAAAAAAGAAAGGGTAAAGAGATGAAGTACAAAGACAGAGAAGTGATTGAAGTAAAGTCAAAAGGTTCTTGTAACCAGAATCAGAAAACAGAATGTATTTTTTTCAATAAAAAGAAAGGTGATTGTGATTTTAAGAAAAGAAAGTCATTTGAGGAAGAAAATGAATTAGAAAATTATTCATGTGCAAAGGGTAGTAATGAACTTGTGTGCATTAATTATAGAGTAAAAAAGAAAGAAAATGAAGGAAATTAAAGATTCCGGATGGATTGCAGTTTATAAAATGTGCTGTACAATTCGAGACCTGATGGCAATAGAAAATAAAGATGTAATTTTGGATGACGTACTTGAGATTGATACTACATTAGTAGGAGGCAAACCCCGTAAATGCCAAGCAGAAAAAAAAGGAACTCCGCACTATATACCTGAGCTTGATGAAGCAAAGGAGAAATACGAGGCAATTGGTTATGAGTTTAAGGAGGGCGAATATAAAAAGCCCTGCAAAATTGGTAAACAGAAACGGGGCAAGGGCGCAGCCGGTGAAACTGTTGCAGGAATAGTTAAACGTGGCGGCGATGTTATCGCACAGGTAATTCAGCATACGACCTATGCAGAGTTAAAAGAATTGGTTGAAAAATACGTGGATAAAGATAATTCTGTTTTGTTGATGGATACGGATACGGCACAGGTTAAACTTCACAAAATCATTGACACGATAAAGATTAACCATAAGAAGCTGTATTCCTATCGTGGTATCAATACAAACAGCATCGAATCTTTTTGGGCTATTGTTGAACGTCAGATTATGGGGCAGCATCACCACGTAAGTCCAAAGTATTTATCAAAGTACGTTACATTGTACGAACCGACAAGGGATATGATAAACGAAATTAGGCAGGCAGGAAAATATAAAAACAAACTTTTTAATATGGAGTTTGAAAAATTAAAAATCGTAACAGTGCGAGAAATATTGGACGGTCACGTATTGAAATTGCCGTCAATGCCAAAAGTATTAAAAGAGGCAAAACGTAAACCGGATAAAAACGGGCAAGGAAAATTAAATATGTGATGAAAATAGCAAATACCAATTAATCCATAATTCCGAAACTTAAAGAATCATAACATAAGTTAAATTATTGAGGATAAGTAATTTATAAAAATAACTAAGTTTTCATTGTTGTTTGTATTAAAAAACTTGTGAAAAAATGCCTAAGAAAAAAGCCATAGTTGAAGAAAGGCTTTTATTAGTATCTGAACTATATTTAAAGGGAAACCCTCAGTCAGAGATATGTAAGGTTGTGGGGGTTACACAACAGCAAATAAGTCTTGATTTAAAGGCGTTAAGAAAACAGTGGAATGAACAGGTAATGATTCACACCGGAGAAGCTATTTCTAAACAGCTTGCTAAAATAGATGTACTTGAAGTTGAATATTGGGATGCATGGGAGAAATCAAGGACAGATCATCAAAGGAAGAAACAGAGGTTTATTGAAAAGCCGTCTTCTGTGAAACTAAAGTTATTAGAGAAGACTAAAGAGAAGGTTGATAAGTATCAGAAGGAATTTATTACTGAGGAGGTGATACAAAGTGGAAACCCGGAATATTTAAAGGGTGTTCAATGGTGTATATCTGAGAGGTCAAAGATATTGGGGTTAAATGCCCCTGAACGAAAGGATTACCGAATATATGGTAGTTTAAGTATGGAAGTAAAGGAGAGTATTCAGGTTCATATCCACCAGGAGTTATTTCAAGATTTATCCTTAATGAATATTGTTGTGGCAAAGGTTTCTGCCAGGTTAGGGTTAAATTCACTTGAATTATTAACTCAACTTAATAAAAGTTATTATGCGATGTTTTCCGGGATGCAGAAGCCGGAGAAAGATGTTGAGACTGACTTGATTCCCTCAATAACTAAGATGATTTATAATTGGGATGAAATAAAAAAAGTAAATGAAGAAAATGTAAAGAAGAAAGAAAGGCTTGCTTTGAGAGAAGAAAACATACAGGATATTAAGGAAATAAATGATTTAGCTGATTCAATAAAGGCAGATATGTTAGATTTAATTAAAAAGAAAAAGGAAGGTAAAAAGTAAGTTTACTATATATAGTATTAAACTATATATAGTAAAAATGTGAAAATTATGATGAGACTTACTTTCGTTTTTAGGCAAGGGGTGGTTCACAAAAATAGATAACAATGAAAAAACACAGTAATTATTTTGAGGAAGAAACGGATATTTTTGATAACTTTGAGATTCATGTTATTAAAAATGTTTTAAAAAGAAATCATAAAAACGGGCAGATGAAGAATAAGACCCGGAAGCAAAAGAGAGGGAAAGAGCATGAAATATATTAGATTTTGTCCAAAATGCGGGTGTTCAATGAGAAGGGGAATGTACTATCGGGATAGATTTATTTGCAATAATGGCGAGTGCGGACATTGGTCTGACCCTGACCCTGAATTATTAAAGGACGCAATGAGAATAAGGGGTGTTATGAGGCAGTCAAAGAATGTTAATTACCAAGAGGAGTAAACTACCCATTACGGATGAAAAAAATGGACTTAAATGAAGCGAAAAGGACTAAAATAGGTTGTACGATTCGACCTTTTGATTGTGCTAATTATAAACACAAACATTTATGCAACCTCTATGAAACAGATTGCGACTATGCTAAGAAAGTGAACTACCCACCCACGCCAGAGGCGATGGGATTTCTTGCTATAACTTGTTAAAATTTAAAACAATGGAAAACTTATTAATAAATTTGGTGCAAAAATCATTGTTATTTCTGAGGTTGGGAGCGCAAAATTAGACAGCGAGGAAATATTTGAAGAAATAGTTTCTTTGCTTCATTGTTATTCTATGAAATTATACAGTAAGCGAAAAGACAAAGCAATCAAACAGGTTATTTCAGAATAATGCAGTTAGTTGAGCGACATATAGTAATAAATGACAAGCAGATAGAGGATATTTGCGTTAAGGCAAAGAACCTGTATAATCAGTCTTTGTACTATTTACGTCAGGCTACATTTGGAAAGATACAACATTTCAGCGAATATGAGCTTTCTGGTTTATTTGCAGAATTCAATGAAGAAAATTACAGATCATTACCTGCTCAAACATCGCAGCAGATAATAAAGAAACTGTTTCAGAATTATAAGTCATGGTACAAAGCAAGAAAAGAGTGGGTAAAGAATCCTGCTAAATTCTTAGGCAGACCAAAGTTGCCAAAGTATAAAAAGCAACTATCATTAATTATTTTCACAGGGCAACAGATAAGACTGAAAGATGGATTCATATATTTTCCGAAAGGAACTATTGAACCATTAAAGACTAAAGTAGATAATGTTTGTTCAGTGCGTATAGTGCCACAGGCCACCTGCTTTGTAATTGAAGTAGTTTATAATAAACAACCTATCATAAATGAAAATTTAGACACATCAAAATTCTTGTCCATAGATTTAGGACTGAATAACTTCGCTACGCAGGTAAATAATGTAGGATTGCCTTCTTTCATTATAAACGGTAAGGTTTTGAAGTCCGTAAATCAAATGTTCAATAAGACCAAAGCAAAGCTAATGTCTTATGTTGGTGATCGTGGAACGTCCAACAGGATAAAACAACTGACACACTATCGCAACAATTTCATAGAGGATAAACTTCATAAAATAAGTAGGTTTATTGTTGATTATGCTGTTGAAAACAACATAGGGACAATTGTAATTGGTCATAACAAGGGATGGAAAGATTCAATAAACATAGGTAAATCAAATAACCAAAAGTTTGTATGCCTTCCACACTTGAGACTTATTGATAAAATATCTTACAAGGCAGAACTCGTAGGTATCAGAGTGCTGCTACCGGAAGAAAACCATACATCAAAGGTTGACCACTTGGCGTATGAGTCAATGCAGCATCAAAAAAGGTATTTAGGGAAAAGAAAGTTTCGTGGATTGTTTCAAAGTTCCATAGGTAAATTATTAAACGCAGATGTAAATGGCAGCATAGGTATTGCCAGAAAAGCATTTGGCGATTCTGTTGTTTCACAGATAGTCAATAGTGGGTTAGCGTTTAACCCTATCAGATTAAACATAATTTGATCAAATTTTTATATATAATTGAGTAATTGTTAATAAAAATGAAACGTTAACTACAAAACTTGAATAGAATGAAAATACTAATAGCTTGTGAGGAAAGTCAAATAGTAACTGAGCAATTTATAAATGCCGGTTTTGATACTATGAGCTGTGATTTGCTTCCGGGAGCGAAAGGATTACCACATTATCAAGGGGATTTATTTGACATCATAAACGATGATTGGCATGCAATAATTGCTTTTCCTCCTTGCACTCATTTATCTGGGGCGGGTGCTCCAAGCTGGAAACAGAAACAAGCTGACGGCAGGCAACAACAGGCAGTTGATTTTGTGATGAAAATATGGAATAACAAATGTGGACACATATCAATTGAAAATCCAACCGGTTTTTTAAACACAAACTGGAGAAAACCCAATCAAATAATTAACCCTTTTCAGTTTGGCGACCCTTTCAAAAAAAGAATGTGCTTGTGGTTAAAAAACTTGCCGGATTTATTGCCAACAAAAATTGTAGAACCAAAATGGCATTATACGAGCAACAGCACAAGGGGAGGGTTGCTAAAAGATGGAACAAGGAGGAAAAGCAAATTACCTATTAGGAAGGCTTGGGATAATTCAAATGAAAGAAGCAAATCTTTTACGGGCATTGCACAAGCCCTTGCAGTTCAATTTACCGCTTTTATGGAAAGTGGATATTCATTAGATGAATGGGATAAGTTGCATATTTTAGAGAAAAACCGTATATTTGCTGAATATGTATAACTAATATTATTAACAATGCCAAAAAATAATAAACCTGAATTGCGACCTGGGGATAAGTTCAATCGCTTAACAGTTTTAGAATTTTCTAAATCAGATAAAAGATGGAGAAAATGGTATAGGGTAAAATGCGACTGTGGAAAGGAAAAGGTTGTTATGGGTTCGGCTATGACAAGCGGTAACACTAAAAGTTGCGGTTGTTTGAGTAAGGAAATAAAAAAGTCAAAACGAATATCAAAAAATCATTCTGAAATAACGGCTATAATTTTAGGATACAAAAGACACGCTGAAAGACGTGGTTTTAAATGGCAGTTAACAAGAAAAGACGTTGAGAAATTGGTTAAGATGAATTGTTTTTATTGTGATTCTAAGCCTAATAATATTAAGAAAACCAAGAACAGTATAGGTGATGGTTTTATTTATTCAGGTATAGACAGAATAGATAACTCAAAAAATTACACTAAAGAAAACTCTGTTTCGTGTTGTAAAATATGTAATTATGCAAAAAGCGATATGAGTTTAGATGAATTTCAAGAGTGGGCTGTAAGAATAGGGAAACAAGCTATGGCGAATCAATGGGGAATCTTCCTTATGGAATGCAAACGTAGCATTTGTGCATAAAACTAACGGCCGGCGGTATGGTTAGTAAAGCCATCCACACCGCTTGCTATGAAACACGAACTTTAATTGGCTTTATTAACTATGACCGCTTGTTAGCAACTGGCGGTTTAACAAAATTTAATTATGAAAAAAATGGCTCAATTAATGATGATGTTTGCAGCGATGGGGGCAATGATGCCTGATTCGTTTGGTGGACATAATTACCGAGAAGAATTAACTCCCGAAGAACTTGCAGAAATAGAGCGTGTGCGTAAGCAAAAGGCATTAGAACGCAAGAAACAACAAGGACTTAAAGAATTTAATATTGATGGAATTAAAATATGGGCATTAAATGAAAAAAATGCCGTGCGTAAGGTTGGCAAATTGAAGCAGGAACTTTCTTCCGCTTGTTGCTAACGGATGGGTATAAACCATCGTTTTAATGTGGTTTATACCGTGTTAGCAACTGTATTATATTGATATTCAACTAACTAAAAAAATAATTGAAAAATAAACGGTAAATAATTTGTAAATACAAAATAAATAACTATCTTTGTTGAGTAATAATTAAAATAAACGAATATGAAAAAGATAAAAACACAAAAACAAGTAGTAGCAATTTACGCTAATAAATACGAAGTTGTCTATACTAATGCAAACCCTGAAAAAGTTGCTGAATATGCAAAAGCAAATAGAAGCAAGTTAAAAAAAGCAGGAGCATTAAAAGTAATAACAAATACAGGTTTTTATGAAGTGTGAACACCCGATAAGCATGATGTATAAAATTGATAATTATTATATGTGTGCAAAATGTAAAACAAAATTTATGAAGACTAAAAAAGTAACCATAAGTTTAACGGCTGAACAACAGCAACAAGCAAAAGAAATAAGTAAAGAAGTTCTTGGGAATGAAAATATATCAGGACTTTTTGCTTATTGGATTAATCAGCA
>Ga0180008_1000099_pt1 | contig 88501 bp, 74 predicted proteins | sample MM_PW_MetaG_FD_121121 | JGI IMG/M metagenome (GOLD analysis project Ga0180008, IMG submission 121121) | Groundwater microbial communities from the Aspo Hard Rock Laboratory (HRL) deep subsurface site, Sweden - MM_PW_MetaG | ecosystem: Environmental > Aquatic > Deep subsurface > Groundwater... | reverse complement strand
CTATCTCCTATTTCGTTTTTTCCTCTTCCGTTGGCTTACTAGTTTTAGTTTTAAATTCACCGTACCATTTTTCTAATGAAGGATAGAAAAACTCAGCTGTTTTATGAATTGGGTTGTAGAACAACGAGGCGTCTAACGTTTCTTTTTTTGCTATATAATTGTTGTAATTTATTTTTTCGAAAACAGTAAAAACAATTCCAAGAATAATTACAGTCTTCAAAACTCTAAAGAATCCTCCACCTAGTTTGTTAATCCAGCCCAGGAAAGCTAAATCAGCCACGCCTGTTAAAATTTTTGCCAATAGCGTTACCCCAATTACGACTAGCATAAAGGTGAGTATAAAAGCAATAGTTTGAATTGTATTAGGTTTCCAATGAAAAAAACCACCTAAAGCATCTCTCATTAAAAACGAAAATTTTATAGCAAAGTAAATCCCTAAAATCAAAGAAATCAAGGAAGCAATTTCTACAAAAAGTCCGTTAACAATGCCTTTGTACAATGAATATGCTAGCAATACTCCTAAAATAATATCTAAAAAGCCCATAAGTAATTGGTAAATACAAAAGAACAAAGATAAAAGAATATCCCAAAGTCAAAAATGTACTGCTTATCTTTGCAAAAAATTAATTTTACATTGAGCAAGGACAAAACCTAAAGCCTCATTCACAATACTTACAAATGTCAAGAGATACACAACTAAAAGAGCGATGGGAAAAGCTCGTTAACCTACTTTCAGATCAATTCTCACAAGGAGAAGATTTAGATTTAGATGCCATAATATATTTAATAGGAGTCCAGGAATTAGGTCAAATTCATCGTGAGTTTAAAAAAGATGAAAAACTAAATCTGATGCACATCGCTATTTGTCGATTATTAGAACCTTATGGGTTTTACGAATTCGATTTTTACGATGATGAGCGTTGGCCACATTATAAAGTAAAGGAAGAGTTACCGCCATTAAAAGCCGGAGAACAATCCGTTTTAATGAAGGAAGCCATTGTCAATTACTTCATCGAGCGAGAACTTATAGCGTAATGATGGTTATACAAGGCAGTAAGTAAACAGCCTTTTTTGAATTTAGCCGCTAAACTTTAGATTTTACACTTTAAACCTGAAACAAATTTTGTAATTTCGCACACTCAATTATTGGATGAAAATGATAGATAAGATAAAAGAATATATTGGTGAAGCACAAGCTTTTTCCACTCAAGATGCTGCCGAATTAGAAGCGTTCAGAATTAAATTTCTTGGAAGTAAAGGACTTTTAAAAGCCGTTTTTGCGGAGTTTAAAAATGTTCCTAACGATCAAAAAAAGGAATTTGGGCAAGTAGTTAATTTGCTAAAAACATCTGCCGAGGATAAAGTGAAAGCCATTCAAGAAGCGCTCGAAAGTAAAGTAGAAAGTAAAGGAATTTACGGTGACTTAACTCGTTCTGCCGAGCCGGTATTAATTGGTTCACGACACCCTATTTCGATCGTGAAAAACCAAATTATCGATATCTTTTCAACCATTGGTTTCAACGTATCCGAGGGTCCAGAAATCGAAGACGACTGGCATAATTTCACCGCATTAAACCTGCCTGAATACCATCCGGCGCGTGACATGCAGGATACTTTTTTTATCCAAACTAATCCGGATATTTTGTTGCGCACCCACACATCATCCGTGCAAGTGCGTTACATGGAAAATAACAAACCACCAATTAGAACGATTTCTCCAGGAAGAGTTTTTCGAAATGAGGCCGTGTCATCCCGTTCACACTGTATCTTTCACCAAGTTGAGGGATTGTACGTTGATAAAGATGTTTCGTTTGCTGACTTAAAACAAACGCTATTGTACTTTACAAAAGAGATGTTTGGGAAGTCAAAAATCCGTTTGCGCCCGTCTTATTTCCCATTTACAGAGCCTAGTGCTGAGATCGATATCTATTGGGGTTTAAAAACTGAAACCGATTATCGAATCACAAAAGGAACCGGTTGGTTAGAAATTGGTGGTTGTGGAATGGTAGACCCGAACGTTCTAAAAAACTGTGGTATCAACCCTGATGAGTATAACGGTTTCGCCTTTGGAATGGGAGTAGAACGCATCGCGATGCTATTGTATCAAATCGGTGATATCCGTATGTTTTATGAAAACGACGTTCGTTTCCTAGAGCAATTCAAATCAATAATCTAGCAATTAAGTAGTAGTTTCTTTAGGAGCTTGTCCAGCTGTACACTTTATCTATTGCCCCGAACCCCGGGGCAATAGGATGCCGTTTCCATCTGGGCTAGGCGATTATCCTACTAACCCGCTACTTGTTTGCACAAATAATAATTTAAAATGAGAAAAGACATTATCATTCCCGAAGTAGAAAATGTATTTGTTGCCGCTGTACAAGAGTGGAGCGATGATTTTATGGAAAAAGTATGGTATGCCTATCTTGTTAACGATAGCGATTTTCTAATCGAAAACGTATTAATTGTTTCCAAAGCATTTGGTACCATCGATGGAGAAATGAAAAAGACGTCACTTCTGCGCCATGCCTTTGTCGAAGTGCTTTCTGTTTCTGTAGTTAAAATTGAGATGATTGAAAAAAGTGTTCTTGCACTCAACAACGAGTTTATGGTTTCCTTTTTTATGGGAAATAAACTGTACGACAAAAAGTTTATTTTTAAAGCCAATAGCATTAACGAAAACGATACTGAAGAGGTTCCAATACTATTTGTTGAGGGCGTTATAGTGCGATAACTATACTTTATTTGTTTCTTTCAGCTTTTTCTTCCAGCTGAAATAACCAACCATAAAAATGCCAATTAGCAGAAAAAAAACCAGTTTGATAAGATATTTTTTAGACAAAAATTCTTCTTCAAAACTCGCATCTGTTAAATTAAAAAGTGAAAGTATCGTTGCAGTTGCAAATCCCCACAGTCCTCCAGTTTTAATTTGATATTTCCATCTATCAGTCATAATGGTTTGCATTTAGGTTCATTATAACTCAGTAATGGTAGTCAATTTATCTGTTGCTAGGAATTTTTTATCTGCGTTTTGGTACCAAGCTCTGTTTTTAGGGAATTTTATACCAGAGAACGTTTCTTCTTCACTCAAAAGGATGTACTCACCATCATTTTTCGCTACATCATGGTAAAATTGGTAAATTTCCATGGCATAGGTTTTTGGGTCAAAGTAAAAGTACCATACATCTTTCCCTATTCCTTCTTCATATTTTACTTGTAAAACCAAGTACTCTTTTCCCATAAATTCTTTTCGCTCTACAACTGGATATACAATTGTCCCATCATCACTTAATTTCATAGGTAAACCATACAAGTAGGTATAATAGTTTTTCATGAATTTAGCTCTAGTATCAGTCAAACTGTATTTCTTAGCTTCTTCTTCAGTGAATGTTGTTTGGTCATTCAAACTAAAGCTAGAACTGTCTTTAGAGACAATGTGTGAGATTGCAGTATTATTTCTTGACGACGTAAGTTTAAAATATTGGTCCGGTAGATTGATAATAATGTCACTAAGGCGTTGGTTGCCATCTGGAGTCGTCATTTCTACTACTAATTGGCCTTTGAAATCACTCCATTTGTTTGATGGATCATGATAGGCAATTGTTTTCTTTAAAAGTTCTTGTCCAGATAGTTCTTGAGCAAATGCTTGCAGACTGCACATAAATAAACAGAGCAATAATAATTTTACAGTAAATTCTTTGTGTGCTGAAGCTTTTAGTGGTGACATGTTTTTTTTATTTAGTTAACAATCATTATACTAGCTGCAATTAGTCTAGTTGGTCTGTTAGTTTCTTAAAGATAGTTTTGGCGTCTTTGCCTTCATAAAGAATTTCGTACACAGCATCGATAATTGGAGTTTTTGCTCCGTAACCTTGGTTGAGTTTATAGGCACTTTTAGTGGCGTAATATCCCTCAGATACCATACTCATTTCCATCATGGCGCTTTTTACTGTGTACCCTTTACCAATCATATTTCCAAACATTCTGTTTCTAGAAAAGACAGAATATCCCGTAACTAATAAATCGCCTAAGTAAGCGGAGTCATTAATATTACGTTTCATCTTATGTACTTTTTTGATGAATTTTTTCATCTCTCGGATACCGTTACTCATCAAAACAGACTGAAAATTATCGCCATAACCTAAGCCATGAGCAATCCCTGCTGCTATTGCATAAATATTTTTTAGCATGGCTGCATATTCCGTACCTATGATATCATCTGTGATTTTAGTTTTTATGTAATTTCCTGACAGGTGTTCAGCTACAACTTTTGCTTTATTAGCATCACCACAGGCTATTGTTAAGTAGGACAGTCGCTCAAGAGCAACTTCCTCTGCGTGACAAGGACCTGTGATAACTCCAATGTTATAATATGGTATATCATATTGAAAATGAAAATGTTCGCCAACAATTAAGCTCGTTTCAGGAACAATCCCTTTTATAGCCGAGAAAATAATTTTATCTTGTAGGGAAACGGTGAGTTTTGATAATTCATTGCTTAAGAATGCAGATGGAATTGCAAAAATGATGTAATCAGCATAAGCTACTGCTTCATTAATATCAGAAGTTAATAGTAATTTGTTGGTATCAAATTCTACTGAGCTTAGGTAATTAGGGTTGTGTTTATGTGTTTTGATATGCTCAATAGCAGAGTCATTACGCATATACCACGAAACTTCAGAAAGATTTACGCACAACATTTTAGTAATAGCTGTTGCCCAACTCCCGCCGCCAATCACTGCGAATTTTATATTTTCAGTCATTTTTATATTAAGTTTATTCAAAAGTACTTAAAAATGTATTAATTAAACAAGAAAAAGAATTATTGGTAAGCCTTGACTTTATTAGGAAATCTAAGTTTTCAGCTCCTAATTACATTTTTTTTGCAAAAAGGCACAATATAAATATGTTTTTAACGTTCTAACTTACTATAAATTATCTTTTTATGAAATTAATGAAAGTTGAATTAGTTAATTTTGTTTTTTTATCATGAAAAAAGGCGTCCAAGAAATCAATTCAAGAACGCCTTTTTGTTTTATCATTTGTAAAATAAAATCTGCTTAGTAGCTCATTTCTACGATCTCTTTTACTTTTTCTAGAGTAACATTCTGTTTCTCTCCAAGTCCTTTCCAACCCCTTTCTTCAAAACGTTTTACGATAAACTCAGCTGTATTGTTGTACTCTTTTGTATAATCAGAAAGCTTCGTATCCATTCCCATAGTATGGAAGAATTCAACCGTTTTATTGATGGCCTCATTAGCTACTTCCTTTTCCGTTCCCTCTAGATTAAAAATTCGTTTTCCGTATTGTGCTAGTTTTGCTTTTTTAGTTTCAAACATAACTTTGTACAAGCTTGGTCCAATGATTGCTAAAGTACGGGCATGATCAATTCCGTACATTGCAGTTAACTCATGTCCGATCATATGAGTTGCCCAGTCACTTGGAACTCCTTTTTGGATTAATCCATTAAGCGCCATTGTACAAGACCACATAAAGTTTGATGCTAGCTCGTAATTAGTTGGATCTTCAACCACTTTAGGACCTACTTCAATAAGTGTATGCAAAATTCCTTCAGCAATTCTATCTTGTAAATGGCCTTCATGAGGATAAGTTAAATATTGTTCCATAACGTGAGTATACGCATCTATGACACCATTTTGTAATTGTCTTTTTGGTAGTGATTGAATTACCGTTGGGTCAGTTATTGAAAATTTCGGAAACAAAGCAGAACCACCAAAAGCTAATTTCTCTTTAGTTGATTCGATGGTAACTACTGCTCCAGAATTCATTTCGCTTCCTGTAGCTGGTAAGGTTAAAACAGTTCCAAAAGGCACCGCATTTTCTTTAATCAAAATTCGCTTTTGCAAAATTTCAATTGGATCTCCCTGATAATTGACAGCACCCGAAATAAATTTCACACCATCAATTACAGATCCGCCACCTACTGCTAGGATAAAATCTATTTTTTGTTCCTTTACAATTGCAACGGCTTTCATTAAAGTTTCAAAATGCGGATTTGGCTCTATACCTGAAAATTCTACTATTTCGTGCCCTTTAAGGTTATTGATCACTTGTTCGTGAATTCCGTTTTTAAAGATACTACCACCACCGTAGGCTAATAAGATTTTTGCTCCTTTAGGAACTAAATCGGCTAATTTTTCCATTTGTCCTTTACCAAAAACTAAGTTGGTAGGATTGTATAATTCGAAGTTTAACATAATGCTCTATTTTTTGTTATTTTAAAAGGCTCTAATTACAATCAATTCTTGTTACCAAATTGCTGTAATTAAGAGCCTATAAAATCTGTTAATTATTTTTTAGCGTTCAACTGACCTAACAATTTTTCTGCCACTAGTTTAGATGAAGCTGGATTTTGTCCAGTAATCAATAAACCATCTTCTACTGCATATGGATTCCAGTCTGCAACTTTAGAGTAGCTAGCTCCATTTGCTTGTAACGCATCTTCTAATAAAAACGGAACGACATCAGTTAATCCTACCGCTGCTTCTTCTGTATTAGAAAAACCAGTTACTTTTTTTCCTTTTACTAAAAATTCTCCGTTTACTTTTACGTTTTTCAACACTGCTGGTGAGTGACATACAAAAGCTACAGGTTTGTTGTTAGTGTAAAAAGAAGTAATTAAAGCACTAGAATTTTCATCTGTTGCTAAATCCCATAAAGGTCCGTGACCTCCCGGATAGAATACTGCATCATAATCCGACTCTTTTACGTCAATTAATTTATGTGTTTTGCTTAATTTAGTTTTAAGCTCGGTGTCTTTGTCAAAACGTTTTGTATCCTCCGTCGCTGCAGATGGATCATCACTTTTTGGATCGATTGGCGGTTGTCCTCCTAGTGGAGTTGCAATATCTATTTCTACTCCTTTATCTGCTAATTCATAATAAGGAGCTGCAAATTCTTCAACCCAAAACCCTGTTTTTTCTCCTGTGTTCCCCAATTCTGAATGACTTGTTAGAACGAATAATACTTTTTTCATCTTAGTTTTTTTTAATTTTTGTGCTGAAGCCGAAAAGCTACCCACAGTTAATAATACTATTGCAAATAATGCGACTTTTTTCATTTTTTCATTTTATCTTACAAATTTACGGCTATTATGTTATTAGTAAAAATAATTTAAATTATGTTTGTGATAAATATATTTATATCATGGTAAATTTAGAATGGTATCGAACGTTTAAATCGGTTTATAAAAATGGTAACTTTTCTTTGGCCGCGAAAGAGCTTTTTATAAGCCAACCAGCAGTCAGTCAGCAAATGTCAATGCTGGAGGCACATGTAGGTTATAAGCTGTTTATTAGGAAATCTAAAGGCGTAGAACCAACAGAATACGCTAAGTTACTCAATAATTTAATCATTGAGGCTCTTGATCGTTTAGAAAATGTAGAAAGTGGTTTTCGATCTAAAGCTTTGGATGCTAATCGATTAATTACAGTAGGGGTTTCTAAACATTTGTTTACAAGTGTAGGCAGCGTATTGATCTCAAAGTTTGACTACATTGATTTTAGCTTCCATGAAAACGATGTTTTATTTGAATTAGTAGACACCAAAAAAATTGATTTTGCTATCATCACTACCAAATACGACACCTTTGATACTGTTCAAAAAAAACTTGGGGAGATGAAACAAATAATTGTGGGCTCTACTAATGTAGATCCTATTGAAGTGCATCGTCATATTAAAAGCAACAATTACGACGCTGTTGAGAATTGGTTAAACGAACAAAAGTGGTTCAGCCATGACTCAGGAATCCCTCATATTAAATTGTTTTGGTTGCATGTTTTTAATAAAAAACGACCATCGATGGTACCCAATTATATTATTCCATCAGAATATGAGATGCTAGAAGTACTTTCGAGAAATACGGGTATTGCTGTAACTTGGAATTTAAATGCCAAAAAATTTATTACTGAAAATAAGTTGCTACTACTATGGGAAAGTTCGAATATGCCAACGACAACTGTCTATTTGCTTTCGGCCAAGAATACTAATTTCAATACGATTGTTCCAGAAATCCAAGCAGAGTTGACAGCCGTTTTTAGTTGATTTATTTCTTGTAAAATAAATTATGATCAACATACTCCCAAACTTTATAGGGTAACAACGGTTGAATATTTTTACCTTCTTTGATGTTGTTGCGTATGAATGTTGAAGATATTTCCACGACAGGTGCATCAATAATGTGAATTCGGGGATGGTTTTTTAATTCTAGATTTTCCTCTTTCGCTGAGATTACTTCGCCTATGTGTCCTTTGGTCTCAAGTCGAGGATAAACGTAGATGTCATAATTTTGCAATAATATCTCGTAGTTTTTCCACTTGTGTAAGGATCTTAAATTATCCTCTCCCATGATTAGGGAAAATGTGTTGGAAGGAAATCGTTCTTCTAGATGAACAAGTGTGTTTACGGTATAATTAGGTTGCGTTAATTTAAACTCAATGTCTGATGGTTTTATTTTAGGGTAATCCTCGGTGGCGAGGTGCACCATTTGCAAACGATGATGGTCATCAAGCAAGGTGCTTTTCTTTTTATGAGGATTGTGAGGAGTTACTACCATCCATACTTCATCTAAATCAGAATGTTCAGCCATATGATTGGCAATGATCAAATGACCAACATGTACAGGATTAAATGTTCCAAAGTAGAGTCCGATTTTCATTGTTCTAGTAACTAGTGATTAGTAAAAAGTAATTAGTTTTTGAGCGTTTTCGAAAAAGAATTAATCATCTTTGATTCTTCTTCAATTTGTACTAAGACTTCTTTGAATAAAGGTGATTTGTAATAAAACCAAGTTCATTAGCAATAAGTAACTGAGTTTCAATTTCGAATAATGAGCCTCTGAAAATGTCTAAAAAATGTCTAAATGATTTCTCTGTATTTCTTCCATAACCCTCAGCATTATTCGACGGAATAAATACTGAAGCTCTTTTTAATTGACTGCTTAGTGCATATAGTTCTTCTTTTTGGAAAAAACTTTACTAGCTAATAAACTAAAAAGACAATTTTAATTCCCTTTTGCCAAATCAGTAAATCTTTAACGATTTTATTTCTCCCATTTTTAGGCTAATTACTAGTCACTTTTTACTAATCACTGTTTTACTTACTCACAAAGTCCTTTACCAACTGATAGGCTTCTTCAAGAGCGACCGGTAAATCGTAATTTTTAATAATTACATCAAATTGAGGAGCAGTAGCTAACTCTACAGAGGCTTTAGCAATTCGCATATTTATTTTGTCTTCGCTTTCAGTCGAGCGTTCTTTTAAGCGTCTTTTAAGTTCGTCCACACTAGGTGGTTTTACAAAAACAGCTAAGGTTTCTTCTGGAAATTTAGATTTGATTCGTAATCCTCCTGCGACGTCAATGTCAAAAATTACATTTTTACCCAATGCCCAAATACGTTCAACTTCGCTTTTAAGCGTACCATAAAAATTATCACGATACACCTCTTCCCACTCAACAAAATCCTCGTTTTTGATATGACCTTTAAAGTCTTTTAAAGACATAAAATAATAATCTTTTCCACTTACTTCTTCTCCTCTTGCTTCGCGCGTAGCCGCTGATATCGAGAATTCAAGATTTAAATCTTGTTGATTTAATAAATGCCTAACTATGGTTGTTTTTCCAGATCCTGATGGTGCCGAGAATACGATCAATTTTCCTTTTTTCATTTTATGCTGAATTTATTCCAGTATATCTTATAAGTTATTCACTTACAGTACATTTAAAACTTGTTCTTTTATTTTTTCCAACTCGTCTTTCATCATCACGACTAATTTCTGCATTTGAGCATGATTGGATTTAGAACCCATGGTGTTTATTTCTCTTCCCATTTCTTGGGTGATGAAACCTAATTTTCTACCATTTGCCTCTGTTCCATTTATTGTTTCCAAGAAATAATCTAGGTGATTAGTCAAACGAACTTTTTCTTCAGTAATATCTAGTTTTTCTAGATAGTAAATCAATTCTTGTTCAAAACGATTTTCATCCACATTTACCTTTAACTCTTCGATAGCAGTTTGTAAACGGTCTTTGATCGCTTGCACACGCTCTGGATCAAGTGCCAGTGCATCATTCATGTATTGGCGAATATTACCAATACGCAACTGAAATTCTTTTTCAAGTGACATTCCCTCATCTCTTCTAAAAGCCAACATGTTTTGAACAGCTTCTTCGATAACGGTTTGGATTTCGGTCCAATCATTTTCATCAATTTCGTCACGTTCAATTTTTAATGCGTCTGGCATTCTAATGGCCATTTTCATTAATTCGGTATCATCACCTCCATTATAAATTTCTCTAAGCTGATTCATATACGCTTTTACGATTGGCGCATTCACCTTAGTCGATGTTTGTTCGGCAGTGCTTTCGATAAAAATAGAAAAGTCTACTTTTCCTCTTTCTAATTTAGAAGCTATTTGAGTTCTCAAACCCAATTCCATTTCGCGGTACAGTGATGGCATTCTCACATTTAGATCTAAACCTTTACTATTCAAAGATTTTACTTCCACTGTTATTTTTTTGGTTGGTAATTGCAAAGTGGCCTTACCAAAACCAGTCATTGATTGTATCATATTATTTTCTAAAAGTGTTCAAAGATAAGAAAAAAGAGGGGAGTGGTGGGCTAATTACTGCTGAGACTCCTCATCGCTTTTTATTTCAACGTTTTTGTTCGGCATTGTAACGAGATAGACACCGCTAAAAATTAGAACTGCCGAAACTATTTTAATTAGGTTTAAGTCGTCCTTGCCCAAACCAATAGCAAATACAGTTGCAAAAACGGGTTGTAAATAAATAAAAACGGCAACTGTTGTTGGTTTTAGTTCTTTCATCGAAAGTAAATTCAATAAATAGGTCAAAAAAGTAGAAAAGACCACTACAAACCCTATTTTCCACAGAATGTCAACTGGAACATTCGTCCAAGTCACCTGACTAAATTCGCCCCAGCCAAAGGGAATTACCATTAGGAATCCAAACAAGTAAATCCATTTTACAAAAGTAAATGCATTGTATTGATTCATAAGTTTTTTCACGATAATCAGATAGAAACCGTATGAAATAGCATTCATTAAAACAAGGAAGTTACCATAGCCAGCTTGTGGAGCATTAGCAATCGATTTGCCATACAGGATTAAAAACCCTGTTCCTATAAGTCCGAGCAGTATTCCGCCTACCATTCTTTTCTTCATCCGTTCTTTCATAATAATTGCTGAGAGTACTAATACAATCATTGGTGTAGAAACCATAATTACAGAGGCGGAAATAGGTGAAGTAAGACTTAAGCCTTTAAAAAACGTAAGCATGTTGAAAGCTACTCCAAAAAAAGCAGCAGCGATAATTCTGGGGAAATCAGTTAGGTCTATTTTTTCTTTTGGCATAAATAACCAAGCTAACCAAAACAAAATAGTGGAACCACCCACACGCAAAAAAATAAAACCATAAGCATCGATGTGCTGTGGCATTACATCTTTGGCAATGGTAAAAGTGAGTCCGTAAATAATGGAGACAACGGTAGCGCCAGCAAGTGCTAGGTTTCTTTTTGACATTAACCTATTGCTTTCATTACCTGCAGCATATTTTGCTGTGTATTGCCAATGTATATTTTATTCGCAATCACAAACACAGGACGGCTCAAAAAGGTATAATGTTCTAGAATGTATTTTTTATAATCATCCTCGCCTAAATTTTTATCCTTTAACCCCATCGATTTGTAAAGTTGTGCCTTTTTGCTAAACAGCGCTTCGTAGCTTCCGGCCATTTGGTACATTTCCTCTAATTGTTCTACCGTGATTGGATCTTGCTTGATATCGTGATAAGCAAGATTTAAACCTTTAGGCAAAGTTTTGATTATTTTTCGACAAGTATCACAGGAAGCAAGGTAAAATATAGTATCAATCATAAATTGGGTTTTCTTTATGCAAAGAAAAATCATTTCAAACGGAAAATGATTATTTTTAGCCAAAAATTATAAATTCAATCCCATGCAAGAGATTTTAGCCATTACGAAAGCCAGTAGAAATATGGTTACTAAATTGATCGAAGGCTACACAGTAGAACAATTAAACAAAGTGCCTGAGGGTTTCAACAACAATATTATTTGGAATGTCGCTCATATTATGGTGACCCAACAATTATTAGTTTACAAGTTATCGGGACTACCCATGCTAGTGACCGAAGAAATGATCGAAAAATACCGAAAAGGGTCGAAAACGGAACATTTTGCCAGTCAAGACGAAGTGGACGAGATTCTCTCACTACTTACACAAACTATCGCCAAAACAGAGGTAGATATCCAAAACAACGTATTCATAAATTTTACCGAATATCCCACCTCTGCGGGATACGTGCTCACTAGTGCACAGGATGCCATGACGTTCAATAATTTTCATGAAGGAATTCATCTTGGCGTAATTTTAGGACTTCGTAAATTAGTGTAATATTTTTTAGGAGCTATATCCTGCTTTTGTTACAACCACTTTTGCTAACCGCTTTTTTTTAATAGCAGCTCAGGAGCTTCCGCTGGTCGCTCTAAGCAGCAAGAAAAAAATAGCTTTTAGCTCAATTGGGTTTCCACGTCAATCAGGGCTAGGTAATCCCAACTACTAATACTTTGTTTTGCAGCTAAATGCTCTAAAAGTTAAGTAGTGTTAAAACCGAATAGCATTACCTTTGCGTTGCATAGAAAGTAAAGAAGCATCAAGGATTAAGCAATATAAAACCATCAGTTATGAAATTTAATACCAAAGCAATTCACGGCGGACAACGACATGATCCCTCTACAGGAGCTGTCATGCCACCTGTTTTTCAAACTTCAACTTTTGCTCAAACTAGTCCAGGGAATCCGGTAGGGGATTATGGTTATAGTCGGTCTGCTAACCCTACAAGATCTGCTTTAGAGGAGGCGCTAGCAAGTATTGAAAACGGAGTTAGAGGGTTGGCTTTTTCATCAGGACTTGCCGCTACTGATTGTTTAATGCGTTCTTTTAAAGCGGGTGATGAAATTATTACAATGGATGATTTGTATGGAGGAACGTACCGCATGTTTACTCAAATATATCAAAATTCGGGTATTAAGTTCCATTATGTTGATATGAATAATTTGGATAATATTACTGCTGTATTGAACGAAAACACCAAGATGATTTGGGTTGAAACCCCAACTAATCCCTTAATGAAGTTAGCGGATATCGCTGCCATTGCAAAAATTACGGCCGCCAACAATATAATATTAGCCGTAGACAATACCTTCGCTTCTCCTTATTTACAAAGACCTTTAGATTTAGGTGCCGATGTGGTTATGCACTCTGCTACGAAGTACCTAGCAGGGCATTCTGATGTTATTGCAGGTGCTTTGGTAACTAAATCTGTCGACTTAGGTAGGCAATTGCACTTTCAGCAATTTGCTACTGGCGCCACTTTAGGTCCTATGGATAGTTTTTTGGTTTTAAGAGGAATTAAGACACTCCATTTACGAATGCAAAGACATTGTGAAAATGGAGAGAAAGTAGCTGCGTACTTAAATGAACACCCTAAAGTGAAAACAGTCTATTTTCCGGGCTTGACAACTCATCCTTATCATGAAATTGCTAAAAAGCAAATGAGCGCTTATGGTGGGATGGTATCTTTTGATTTTGTTTCGGGAGCCAAGCAAGATGCAATAACTTTTTTAGAAAAATTAAAATTATTCACGTTGGCAGAATCGTTGGGTGGAGTGGAATCATTAGCAAATCATCCTGCATTGATGACCCATGCTTCTATTCCTGAAGAGAAAAGAAAAGCTGTTGGAATCACAGATGACCTTGTTCGTTTGAGTGTGGGTGTTGAGGATATTGAGGACTTGCTAGATGATTTAAAACAAGCTTTACAATAGAGTAATTAATTTTTGTACTGAATCAAAAAAAGTCCCAATTCTAATTTATTTAGAGAATGGGATTTTAATATTTATTTGTTAACTGCTATTGTAAGTAATAAATGTATCCTACGTTAAACCATACAAGCCAGTCATTAGCTTTATTTTCTTTATAAATATCGGGGTTGGGGTTAAGCCCGTCTACCCAATTGGAGAAGTAATACTGAAATCGAAGATCAACCATAAAATCACTCAGTGGACTAATTTTATATCGCGTTCCAACGCTCGAAACAATAGACCAAACAGTGCCTGTTTCCGTAGAGAAACCATAAGGTCGACCTTCACTAGGTGTTAGGTATTTAGGGAAAGTTGTCAATGGAGTTCCCAGTGGGCCTAAGGTAGAAGACGCTTTGGCATCATAATGGCTAAACTGTCCACCTAAACTAACAAAAGGGCCTAGGCTTCCTATTGTTGCTGTAAAGTCTCGAATGCTTAAAGGAAAGTATTCAAGTTGCATTCCTATATTTGTTACAGCGGTACTTCCAGTCATGGCTCTTAATTGGTCAGACCCTAAAGAAGTTCTACTTGGTTTCACATATTCACCAAAATGCTGAAGGTTGGTTTTATTGTATGATAATTCACTTCTTAATTTAAAGTGATCGTTGAAATACGTTTCAGGAGTATAGCAGTTACACTCTGCAGTGTAAGAAAAGTTTAAGTAATGAATTATTCCTATTCCTACACCTGTATTTCCTGCATTTGTATTTAAATTGTATCGCTCCCCATAATCAGATTGAAAAGCGACAGGACCAGCTATAATCCCTACCTCATGAGAAAAACCAAATTGAGCGTAGGAACTGGATGTGAGCCCAATACTGATCAATAAAGCAAAGTAGATTAGTTTCTGCATGTAGAATTATTATTTCTTGTCTCGACAAATATATAAAAAACGGACCATTCGATTCCTAAAAATTAAAATTAAAAATAACTAAATAAATACTTATTTACTTAAGAAAATAGCAAGGTTTTGCTTTAAACTATCATTTTTAAAGCGTCATTTTTAACGATTGTTTAGTGAAAAGGTAATTCTGTTGAGTATAATCAAATAAATATCAAAAAATATTTTTTAAGATGTATCTTTGTGCTATCTAACGAAAACGTTTTCTTAAACGTTAATAATCTATTAATCATGTCACAAAGTATAAACGCTTTCATCGCAGAGGTTACTAAGAAAAACCCTAATGAGCCAGAATTTTTACAAGCAGTACTTGAAGTTGCTGAAACTGTAATTCCTTTTATAGAAGAAAATAAAAAATACCAAAACAAAATGCTTTTAGAGCGTATGGTCGAATCTGATCGTATTATCATGTTTAGAGTGGCTTGGATTGATGATAAAGGACAAACACAAGTAAACAGAGGGTACCGTATTCAAATGAACTCGGCTATCGGACCATACAAAGGTGGACTTCGTTTTCACCCATCTGTGAACTTAAGTATCTTGAAATTTTTGGCTTTTGAGCAAACGTTTAAAAATAGTCTAACTACATTACCAATGGGTGGTGGAAAAGGTGGAGCTGATTTTGATCCGAAAGGAAAATCAGATAATGAAGTAATGCGTTTTTGCCAAAGCTTTATGACTGAATTATCTAAACATATTGGTGCTAACACTGACGTTCCTGCGGGAGATATTGGAGTTGGAGGAAGAGAAGTTGGATACATGTTTGGTCAATATAAAAGATTAAGAAACGAATTTACTGGTGTTTTAACTGGAAAAGGAATTTCTTTTGGAGGATCTTTAATCAGACCTGAAGCTACAGGATACGGAGCAGTTTATTTTGCACAAAGTATGCTAGAAACTAAAGGTGATAGTTTTAAAGGTAAAACAGTTGTTGTTTCTGGATCAGGAAACGTTGCACAATACGCAACTCAAAAAGCAACTCAATTAGGAGGTAAAGTGGTTACTATGTCTGACTCTGCTGGATATATCTACGATGCTGACGGAATTGATGCTGACAAACTAGCGTTTGTTATGGAGCTTAAAAATGAATTAAGAGGAAGAATTAGCGAATACGTTGCTAAATATCCTAATGCTAAATATTTTGATGGTGCACGTCCTTGGGAGGTAAAATGTGATATCGCATTGCCTTGTGCGACTCAAAACGAATTGAACGAAGACGAAGCAAAAGCGCTTGTAGCTAACGGTTGTATTTGTGTTGCTGAAGGAGCTAACATGCCTACTACACCAGAAGCGGTTTTAGTTTTTCAAAATGCTAAATTATTATTCGCTCCAGGAAAAGCATCTAATGCTGGTGGAGTAGCTACTTCAGGTCTTGAAATGTCTCAAAACTCATTGAGATTAAGCTGGTCTGCTGAAGAAGTTGATGAAAAATTAAAAGGAATCATGCTTGCTATTCACGCTTCATGTGTAGAATACGGTAAAGATTCTTCTGGTTATGTTGACTACGTAAAAGGAGCTAATATTGCCGGTTTCGTTAAAGTAGCTGATGCTATGCTAGCGCAAGGAGTAGTTTAAACTACTTTTTAAATTCTTATAATGAGCCTTCTTCCGTTTCCGGTTAGAAGGCTTTTTTTATTTTGGTAACAACCAAACACCAATACTTTTGTTTGAGTATATTTGTGTTTCAATAGCTCTCATAATGAAAAAAAGATTTTTAAGCATTATGCTTTTTTGTTTTGTGCAAATAGTTTTTCCCCAAAGCAATTTGTCTTGGCAGGGCTATTTCTCGTACAATGAAATCAAGGCTATTTCCAGTTCACCAGCTGCCATTTTTGCTGCTTCAGAGAATGCTTTATTTTCTAAAAACACAGTCGACAATCAAATTAAAACCATCAATACTGTAGACGGACTGTCTGGTCAAACGATTAGCTCTCTGTATTACAGTACGACCTATAAGAAAACATTCGTAGGTTATGAAAACGGACTAATGATCGTAATTGATACTGAATCTGGTAAAATGGTTAGTGTGGTCGATATTATTAATAAGCAACTTTCACCAAGGATAAAAAAGATAAATGATTTCATGGAGCAAGGCAAATTTGTTTATGTCTCCTGTGATTTTGGTATTGTACAATTTAACTTAGAAACACTACTTTTTGGAGACACTTATTTTATAGGTGATAATGGTGCTGAAATAATAGTGAATCAAACTGCTGTTTTTAATGGATTTATATATGCAGCTACCAGTACAGGTATTCGTAGGGCTGCTATAAATAATAGTAATTTAAATGATTTTAAACAATGGGAGTTTATAGCTGCCGGTGATTGGATGAGCGTCGCTGCTTTTGATTCACAATTGATAGCGATTAGTAATAGCGGGTTTATTCATAGGTACAATACTAATTCGAACTCATTTACAGGCTTCATAAATTTACCCCAGCCTGCTTTAGATGCCAAAAGATCAGAGGAGTATTTAGTTGTAACTACTGCAAGTAGCACCTACATTTACAATGAACAAATGAGTTTGGTGCGGCAAGTTTCAAGTAATCAATTGCTTGGTGATGGTTTGGTTTTTTCGTGCGCTACTACAATTAATGCAGTCGTTTATATAGGTACTAAAGAAAACGGTTTGTACTCCACCACGCTAGCGAATAGTACTTCTTTTGATGATTTAACACCTTCGGGGCCTTTACGAAATTCAATTTTTGCTTTGCAAACAACAACAACTTCCCTTTGGACAGTTTATGGAGACTACGATGTTCAATACAATCCGTACGATCTAGACAATTATGGTATTAGTAAATACAGTAATGAAGGCTGGCTCAATATTCCCTATGAGAAAGTTTTAGGTACAAAGTCGATGGTGCGTCTAACGGTTAATCCAGCAAACGAAAATGAAATATTTGCCAGCTCTTTCTTTTCTGGACTATTAAAGATTGTAGATGATGTCCCTACACTTTTATACAATCAGAATAATAGCGGATTAGAAACAATTACTTTTTTAGGGCCTAATTATTTTGATGTACGAATTAATGGTGTTTCTTTTGATAAATCCGGTAATCTATGGGTTACTAATAGTCGTGTTAAAAACGGAATTAAGGTGTTGCGAACCAATGGTCAATGGCAAAAATATTCAACAGATGCTGCGCTTTCCGCTAGTGAAGACAATAGTTTTTCACGCATGATAATCGATAGGAATGGTGTAAAATGGATGGGTACCAATCGCGATGGAGTGCTAGGTTTTAATGAAAACGGAGCTGTTTTTAAAAAAATTACAGAGGGAGCAGATAGTGGAAATTTACCAATTTCTGATGTGCGTGCAGTAGCTTTAGATACAAGGAACCAACTTTGGATTGGAACTACAAAAGGCTTACGGGTATTATCTAACGCAGGAAGTTTTCAAGGTCAGGAACAACTCACTACACGAGCAATTATTATTGAAGATGATGGGCTGGCGCAAGAGCTATTATTTGAACAGTTTATTACTGATATTGTGGTTGATGGTGCTAATAATAAATGGATTGGCACTGCTGATTCAGGGGTTTTTATGGTATCGCCAGACGGCCAAGAAACTAAATACCATTTTACAGTAAACAATTCGCCATTGCCCAGTAATGTTATAAATGATATCGATATTAATAGTATCACGGGAGAAGTTTTTATTGCTACTTCAAAAGGATTAGTCTCTTTTAAAGGTGTTGCGACTAAGGCAAATGACGACCTTGCTAATGTTTACGCCTATCCTAATCCCGTTCGACCTGGCTACACAGGAACCGTTAAAATTGCTGGATTAATTGATAAGGCAACAATAAAAATTACAGATATAGCCGGAAATCTTGTTTTTGAGACCACCTCCGAAGGCGGAACAATCGAGTGGGATACTACTGCTTTTGGTAAATATAAAGTTGCATCAGGAGTGTACATGATTTTCATATCGGCTCAAGATGGCATCGAAACTACAGTCAAAAAAGTAATGATAATAAGATAGATTAAAGGGAAAAATTCAATTTTTCAATCTTTAATTTTTTCAATCTTTAAATTAAAATTGTGCAAGTTAAAACCAAAGCAATAGTTATTTCGTCCATAAAATACCAAGAGAAAAGCTTGATTGTTAAGTGTTTTACTTTGTCTCACGGTTTAAAATCCTACTTCGTTAGGAATGCTTTTGCAGGCCGAAAATCCAATCAAAAAATAGCCTATTTTCAGCCACTTACGATTCTGGAAATCGAAGCAGTCCATAAAAACAAGGGTACTTTGGAGCATTTTAAGGAAATTAAAATCAGCAGTCCATTTCAGTCCATACATTCGGATATTTATAAAAGCACTGTCGTCATGTTTTTATCCGAAATTTTACATCATTCGATTCATGAGGAAGAAAAGAACGAAGCCCTTTTTTCGTTTTTAGAAGTCGCTTTATTTTGGCTTGATGCCCACGACGAAATCGCTAATTTCCATTTGGTACTACTGCTTGAAGTGTCCAAGTATTTAGGTTTTTATCCTGATACTTCCGATATCGATATGCCGTTTTTTGAAATGACTGAAGGTGTTTTTACAGCCTTCAGCGCTATGAGTTCATTAACCCAGCATGAAACGAGTTTGTTCAAAAAACTTCTAGATTTAAAACTAGACAATGACCAAAAAGTGTTTCATGTCATCGAAAGGCATTTGCTTTTGAAAATTTTAATTGATTATTACAGTTACCATCTCGATGGGTTTAGAAGACCAAAATCATTGGATGTTTTGAAAGAGGTTTTTTCTTAAATCTTGGGCGTGCCCCTGAGATTGCTTCGTCGTTCCTCCTCACAACTCTGGGTCTGGCTGTACGCTATATCTTTTATTTCGCAGGCTCCATAAAAGGATGCCGCTTCCATCCATCACGCAAAACCTTTGTATACCGAAGTCATTAGAGGTTTTTAAAAGAGGTTTTTTCTTAAGGTCAATAATTTTTTTGAAATTTAATTTTTTATTTCAAAAAGTAAAGTATATTTGTCTTTTAATCAAGTTTGTTGTTCTTTAAGGAAAGCAAGCTTTAACTACTTAACTTTATGAAAACTAAATTGCAAATACCTGAAGAAATTGAAAATGTCAATAAATTTACAAATTTTCAACTTCCTAATAAATTTAAAATTATTGGATTAGTGATGTTTATTTTATCATTCATGACGGTCTTTTTTGTAGCAATTTATTTGGAGAATCCAGAGTATAATAATGTGAGTAAAAGGATTGCATCGACGTTGGCAATTTTGAGTTTACTAATGATTTCAGTTTCTAGAGAAAAAATCGAGGATGAGTTAATAGCAAAAATTCGTATGCAATCGTATCATTATGCAGTTTTGGGAACCGTGATTTTTTATGCTCTCATGCCATTTATAAATTTTTCTGTAGAATCAATAAATTCATCAATGCCTAATATACAAGGTAGTGCTGATGTGTCTATCTTGTCAACTTTACTTTTGATGCAAATTCTTATTTTCAGGAAGCTAAAAAAAGCCTACAATGAAGAATAGACTAAAAATCGAGCGAGCCATTTTAAATTTAACGCAAGAGGAATTATCAGAGAGAATAGGAGTTTCTAGACAAACAATTAATTCTATTGAAACGAATCGTTTTGTACCTTCAACCGTTTTAGCCTTGAAATTATCACTGTTATTTGGGAAACCGGTAAATGATTTTTTCGAGTTAGAAGGTGATGAATAGTACTATCTTGGTATTTAGCTAAAAAGTCATTCTTTTGATTCTTCCTTAAAGCATAACTTTCGACCCGCGACTTTCGACTTTCGACATAATTTTATTACTTTCGCATTTCGATTAAAGAAAAGGATAAAATGAGCACAAAATTTACTGAATACAAAGGACTTGACTTGCCTACAGTGGCGTCAGAAGTTCTTGATTTCTGGAAGAAAGAAAACATATTTGAAAAAAGTGTAACTACCCGTGAGGGTAATGAGCCATTCGTATTTTTTGAAGGGCCACCTTCTGCAAATGGTTTGCCAGGTATTCACCACGTAATGGCACGTGCTATCAAAGATATTTTTTGCAGATACAAAACTCAAAAAGGGTACCAAGTGAAGCGTAAAGCTGGTTGGGATACCCATGGTTTACCTGTAGAATTAGGTACTGAGAAAGAACTCGGAATCACAAAAGAAGATATTGGTACAAAGATTTCTATCGAAGAATATAACGAAGCGTGTAAAAAAACCGTGATGCGTTATACGGACGTATGGAATGATTTGACTGAAAAAATGGGATATTGGGTAGATATGGAAGATCCGTATGTGACTTACAAACCCAAATATATGGAGTCTGTATGGTGGATTTTAAAACAAATCTATAATAAAGATTTGATGTACAAAGGGTACACAATTCAACCGTACTCTCCAAAAGCAGGAACAGGATTGTCTTCACACGAAGTAAATCAACCAGGAAGTTACCGTGATGTTACGGACACGACTGTAGTGGCACAATTTAAAGCAATCAACGAAACTTTACCAGCTGCTTGGCAAGGATTAGGAGAGATCTTAATCTTAGCTTGGACAACAACACCTTGGACATTGCCATCAAACACGGCTTTGACGGTTGGTCCAAAAATCGATTATGCTGTTGTAAAAACATTCAATCAATATACTTTCTTACCTACAAATGTTGTTCTGGCTAAAAATTTAGTTGGAAAACAATTTGGCAAAGGATTTTTTGCGAGCGAAGATGCAACCGATTTTGAGAATTATAAAGGAGGGGACAAAAAGATACCGTATCAAATTATCGCTGAAGCAAAAGGTGCTGATTTAGTTGGAATCAAATACGAACAATTAATGCCATTGGTACTTACGTATCAAAATCCTGAGAATGCTTTTAGAGTAATTTCAGGTGATTTTGTTACTATCGAAGACGGAACGGGAATTGTACATACATCTCCAACTTTTGGTGCTGATGATGCAAAAGTAGCTAAAGAAGCTACTCCAGAAGTACCACCAATGTTAGTGCTAGATGCTGATGGAACTCCAGTACCGTTAGTAGATTTACAAGGGAAATTCATCCAAGGTTTAGGTAATTATTCTGGTAAGTACGTTAAAAACGAATATTATGACGAGGGTCAGGCTCCAGAACGCTCTGTAGATGTGGAGATTGCAATTCAATTAAAAGAAGAAAATAAAGCGTTCAAGGTAGAGAAATACGTCCACAGTTACCCACATTGCTGGAGAACAGACAAGCCTATTTTGTACTATCCGCTAGATTCATGGTTTATTAAAATCACGGAAGTTAGAGACCGAATGTTCGACCTAAATGAAACCATCAACTGGAAACCAAAATCGACTGGAGAAGGGCGTTTTGGTAACTGGATAAAAAATGCCAACGACTGGAACTTATCCCGTTCAAGGTATTGGGGGATTCCGTTGCCTATCTGGAGAACAGAAGACAAACAAGAAGAGATATTGATTGGTTCAGTTGAAGAATTATACAACGAAATAGAAAAGTCAATCGCAGCTGGTGTTCAAAAAGAGAATCCTTTCAAAGGGTTTGAAATTGGTAACATGGATGATAGCAATTATGATTTAATCGATTTACACAAGAATGTCGTTGATGAAATTACCTTAGTTTCTGCTTCTGGAAAACCAATGATTCGTGAAGCTGATTTGATAGATGTTTGGTTTGACTCTGGTTCTATGCCTTATGCGCAATGGCACTATCCTTTTGAGAACAAAGAAAAGATTGATGCGAATCAAGATTTTCCTGCTGATTTCATTGCAGAAGGTGTCGATCAAACACGTGGTTGGTTTTATACTTTACACGCTATCGGAACTTTAGTTTTTGATAAAGTAGCTTATAAAAATGTAGTTTCGAATGGTCTAGTGCTAGATAAAAACGGTCAAAAAATGTCCAAACGTCTTGGGAATGCTGCAGACCCTTTTGAAACGCTTTCAGAATATGGACCAGATGCAACGCGCTGGTACATGATATCAAACGCAAATCCTTGGGATAATCTAAAGTTTGATTTAGAAGGAATCGCTGAGGTGCGTCGTAAGTTTTTTGGAACATTATACAACACCTATTCTTTCTTTAGTTTGTATGCTAATATTGATGGGTTCAAATATGAAGAAGCCGAAATTCCGTTGAACGAAAGACCAGAGATTGACCAATGGATAATCTCTGAGTTAAATACTTTAATCAAGGACGTCGATGGTTTTTATGCTGACTACGAACCTACAAAAGCAGCTCGTGCAATCTCTGAATTTGTTCAGGAGAATTTGAGTAACTGGTACGTTCGTTTGTGTAGAAGACGTTTCTGGAAAGGGGAATATGCTCAAGACAAAATTGCTGCTTATCAAACACTTTATACTTGTTTATTAACGATAAGTAAGCTTGGAGCGCCTATTGCACCTTTCTTTATGGATAAACTTTACAGAGACTTAACGGTAGCAACACAGACAGAAAAATTTGAGAGTGTACATTTGGCTCAGTTTCCAATTTCGGTTGAAAACTATGTTAATAAAATGTTAGAGAGTAAAATGCAGAAAGCGCAGACGATCTCTTCACTAGTTTTATCACTGAGAAAAAAGGAAATGATCAAGGTACGTCAACCGTTACAAAAGGTAATGATTCCGGTACTTGACGAGGATCAGAGAGTTCAAATAGAGGCGGTTTCAGACCTGATAAAAGCAGAGGTAAACGTAAAAGAAATCGTTCTTTTAGATGATGCATCCGGAGTTTTAGTAAAGCAAATTAAGCCGAATTTTAAAGCACTAGGACCTCGTTTTGGAAAAGATATGGGGTTGATTTCTAAAGAGATACAAGCTTTTACAGCAGATCAAATTAATACCCTAGATAAGGATGGAAGCCTAGAGATTGTAATTGCAGGAAATACCGTAATTTTATCAATAGAAGATGTAGAGATAACATCACAAGATATCGAGGGATGGTTAGTAGCAAATGCTAATGGAATCACGGTTGCACTTGATATCACTATCTCAGAAGAATTAAAACAAGAAGGTATTGCAAGAGAATTAGTAAACAGAATTCAGAATATTCGTAAAGATTCTGGATTTGAAGTTACAGACAAGATTAAAGTTCAATTACAGAGAGATGGGCTTTTAGAACAAGCAATTCTTAAAAACGAAGACTATATAAAGTCAGAAACATTGACCAGCGAATTGGTTTTTATGGACGAAGTTAGTAATGGTACGGAAATTGAATTTGACGACATAAAAACAATGATTTTAATTTCAAAATAATATAAAGATGGTAGATGAAGCTACAAGATACTCTGACGCTGACTTAGCTGAGTTCAAAGAAATAATTCAAAAAAAAATAGATAAAGCACAATCTGATTTAGATTTGATTAAAAGTGCCTACATGAATGATTTGAATAATGGGACTGATGATACGTCTCCTACTTTCAAAGCATTTGAAGAAGGTAGTGAAACAATGTCTAAAGAAGCAAACTCGCAATTGGCAATTCGTCAAGAAAAGTTTATTCGTGATTTAAAGAATGCGCTATTCCGTGTAGAAAATAAAACGTACGGACTATGTAAAGTAACAGGCAAGTTGATTAGCAAAGAAAGATTGAAAATCGTTCCTCATGCTACAATGAGTATCGAAGCAAAAAATTTGCAACGATAAATAGCAATCTGCTATTAAAATATTAACGCTCCTTTAGGGGCGTTTTTTTTGATAAAATTATTACTTTTACGCACTTAAATTATAAAAAATGTCATTACGAAAAGCGTATCTACTTATCTTCATTATATTATTAGTTGATCAGGTTTCCAAACTATATGTAAAAACTAATTTTGTGTTAGGTGAAGAAGTTGAAGTATTTCGATGGTTCAAGATCTTATTTATCGAGAACGAAGGAATGGCTTGGGGTACAAAAATACCAGGGGAATATGGTAAGTTATTTCTAACCTTGTTTAGGCTTTGTGCTGTGGGCGGAATAGGTTATTGGCTTTGGGATGTTACAGAACGTAAAAAAAGTTCAAATTTTTTAATTGTTTCTATCGCACTGATTTTCGCAGGAGCTGTTGGTAATATTATCGATTCGGTTTTTTACGGAGTAATTTTTGACGGTAGTCAAGGGCAATTGTCTACTTTATTTGCTGAACAACCTTATGGTAAGTGGTTTCATGGCCAGGTAGTAGATATGTTTTACTTCCCCTTCTGGCACGGAACCTTACCGGAATGGTTGCCGGTATGGGGCGGGAAAGATTTTACTTTTTTTAATGCTATCTTCAATGTTGCTGATATGGCAATCTCTACAGGAGTGGGGATATTAATATTTTTTAATAAAAAAGCATTTCATCAAACAGCATCATAATGTCAAAAATAAAAAAATACAGAAGGCCTGTTTCAATTGTGAAACAGGCCTTCTGTATTTTTTAGAAAAATTAAACTTCGAAGCGATGATTAATATGCGGTGTTACACAATAATCGAGTTGTACATCGCCTTCAAAAATATCAGAGATCAATTCCTCAGGTTCAAAGAAGGAAAGTCCAATTTTAATTACATCTGGGTTGCACTCTGATAAAAACTTATCATAAAACCCTTTTCCATAACCCACTCGATTGCCTTTTTTGTCATAAGCAAGAAGCGGAACAAAAACGACCTCTATTTTTTTAGAAGGTACTTCAATACCCTCAACGGGTTCTGGAATATTGTACTCGTTTTTTGCAATTCGGGTATTATCAGTAAGTAAAAAGTGAATCATCTCTCGGGTTTCAAAATTCGATTTCGAAATTAAAATCTCTTTGTCTTTCCCGGATAGAAGATGTAAAATCAACTCTGTATCAACCTCTTTTTGTTCAGTTATTGGTAGAAATACTTGAAAATAAGTCTTGTCCCAAATAGGGAGTTGAATTAAGTTATTGGTGATTTCGAGGCTTTTTTGCTCTATATCACGTTCAGAGAGTTGCTTTCGTAGACTTTTGTAGATAAGTCGAAGTTCTTTTTTATTTTTATCCATTTAAAATGGTTTTTGAGATGTGGTAGATCGCGTCTCCTTGGTAGATAATAGGAGAGTGGTTCGCATTTATAATGTATCCGTCATTAGGTGCTTTTACAATATGTTCGAATTTCCCAAAAGGGTCTGTTATGGTTGCTAAAACAGTTCCCTTCTTTACAAAAGCACCTATGGTGTTGTGATCATGCAGTAATCCGGAATACTTAGCTCTAATCCACGTTGATTTTTCGATATAAATAGTTTGTTCCTCTGGCTGCTCCACAATATGTCTTGAATCTAACATATTCAAGTGAGATAAAAAACGTTTTGCACCTGCGACACCTGCATTTGCGACAGAATCGTTAATATCTAATGATTTACCTCCTTCAAAAAGTAATATTTTTACATTTAACTTCTGACTTGCATTTCTAAAAGAGCCTGCGATATTTTTAGAGAATAAAGTAAATGGTGCGTTAAACACATCTGCTAGTTGCTTTAGTTCAGGACTATTTGGTGCTAATCGAATTTGCGGTGCATTAAAACGGCTGGCACCACCAGCATGAAAATCCACTGCGTAATCAACAAGTGGCATGATTTCAGTTAAAATATGATAGGCAAATCGACCGGCTAAAGATCCTTTTTTAGATCCAGGAAATACACGGTTTAAATCTCTACCGTCGGGAAATTGTCGCGACATATTGATAAAACCAAACATGTTTATAATGGGAATACAAATTATAGTTCCTTTTTTAGGTCTGTTGATTTTTTTAGCAATAAGTTGACGGACGATTTCAACGCCGTTGATTTCATCTCCATGAATTCCTGCTGAGAATAAAACAACGGGTCCTTCAATTTTAGAGCGAGATACAATAATTGGAATTTTAAGTTTTGCCGTATTGTGCAATTTTGCAATTTCCATATCGATGGTTTTGCTTTCTCCTGGGAGTATTGATTCCCCCAGTATGCTAATGGCTTTGGTATTTTTCATATAGAATTAAAAGGCTAAATGTAAAGATTATTATTTGGAATTCGTAAATTTGAAATCATTTCAGTCAATAACCATCTAAAAATACAATCGCAATCGTTGGCTAAATTTAGCTCTGAGACTTTGTGAAATAGTAGTACAATGCAAAACCCAACTCTAGCACTTCAAATTCAAACGTTACCAGATGGACCTGGCGTTTATCAATATTATGATAAAGAAGGTAAGATTTTGTACGTAGGCAAGGCCAAGAATCTTAAAAAAAGAGTTTCCTCTTATTTTAATAAAATTCATGATGCTGCAAAGACCAATGTGCTGGTAAAAAAAATTGTGACCATCAAACACATCGTTGTTCCTACAGAAACCGACGCTCTTTTATTAGAAAATAATCTGATAAAAACATTGCAGCCTCGCTATAATGTGTTGTTGCGTGACGATAAAAGTTATCCTTGGCTATGCATAAAAAAGGAGCCTTTTTCTCGGATTTTTGCTACTCGCAGAATGGTCAAGGACGGATCAGAATATTTTGGTCCTTATACTAGTTTCAAAACGGTCAATACAATCTTAGAGTTAATAAAAGAACTATATCCTTTACGAACATGTAATTTTGATTTAAGCCGATCTAATATTAACAGCGGTAAATTTAAAGTTTGTTTAGAGTATCATATAGGGAACTGTAAGGGACCTTGTGAAGGTTACGAATCCTTAGAGAATTATCAAAAGCAAGTAGATGCTATTAGGGAAATTCTAAAAGGAAATTTTAAAGAGAGCATGAAGGATTTTAAGCGAGTAATGACAGAATTAGCGCAAGACATGCACTTTGAAGAAGCACAAAAAATCAAAGAAAAAATAGAAGTTTTAGAAAACTATCAGTCGCGTTCGACTATTGTAAATCCAAAAATTACCAATATTGACGTTTTTTCGATTGTATCTGATGAAAGTGCGGCTTACGTGAATTTTTTACAAATTTCTCATGGATCAATTATTCGCTCCCATACCATGGAAATTAAGAAAAAGCTAGAAGAGACAGATGCCGAGTTGTTAGAGCTAGCTATAATTGAATTAAGAGAGCGTTTTCAATTGTTGTCTCGAGAAATCATAGTTCCTTTTACTGTAGATTTAGGGGAACAAATTAAAGTTACGGTGCCACAACTTGGGGATAAAAAACAAATTCTTGATTTGTCTATTCGAAATGCTAAGTTTTATCGCATTGAACAGCTAAAACAATTGCAAATTGTAGATCCAGATAGGCATACCAATCGTATTATGGCTCAAATGCAAAAAGATTTACGATTGCATGTAGAACCACGCCATATTGAGTGTTTTGATAACTCGAATATTCAAGGTACTAATCCGGTGGCGGCTTGTGTAGTTTTTAAAGATGGAAAAGCAAGCAAAAAGGACTACCGACATTTTAATATTAAAACAGTCGAAGGTCCCGATGATTTTGCTTCTATGGAAGAGGTTGTTTATCGTCGTTACAAACGTCTTTTAGATGAAAAAGAACCACTCCCAGATTTAATCATCATAGATGGAGGTAAAGGACAGCTGTCTTCAGCATTAAAGAGTTTAGATGCTTTAGGACTGCGAGGCAAAATTGCTATCATTGGGATTGCTAAAAGACTAGAAGAACTTTTTTATCCTGGCGATTCTGTGCCACTTTATTTGGATAAAAAATCTGAAACGTTAAAAGTGATTCAGCAACTTCGAAACGAAGCGCACCGTTTTGGGATTACGCATCATAGAGACAAACGTAGTAAAGCAGCCCTTAATTCATCTATCGAATCAATTCCGGGTATTGGTGAGAAGACTATGCTAACGCTAATTCAGCATTTTAAAAGTGTTAAAAGATTGAAGTTGGCATCTGAAAAAGAAATATCAGGAGTGATTGGATTGTCTAAAGCGAAAAAAATTGTCGACTTTTACAATGCATTGCCAAAATAATAAAACAATAAAGTTTTAAATTAGGCTACTCTTTTAAACTTCAAAAACAATTTATGAAAAACATCACTTTATCAATATTGGCTTTTCTTAGTTGCTGGATTTCTTATTCACAGGAGCAAAACAGACCTAAAGTAGGGTTGGTTCTTAGTGGTGGTGGTGCTAAGGGGTTTGCACACATAGGAGTTTTAAAAGTATTAGAAGAGGCAGGTGTAAAGATCGATTATATTGGGGGCACAAGCATGGGCTCAGTCATTGGGGGGCTTTATGCGACGGGATACAATGCTGCTCAAATAGATTCTATTTTTCAATCGACTAATTTTGATGAGTTGATTAATGATTTTATACCTAGATCATCTAAGAATTTTTACGAAAAAAGGAATGATGAGCTGTATGCTCTAGTGTTGCCATTTAATAAATTCAAAGTGGGTATACCTGAAGCCTTATCTAAGGGTATGTACAATTTTAATTTACTCAGTAGTGTGACGAGAAGCGTTAGGTACCAACGTGATTTCCGAAATTTACCAACACCTTTTTTATGTATTGGAACTGATATTGAAACAGGAGAACAGGTAGTTTTAAATAAGGGAAATCTAGCACAAGCTATTATAGCGAGCTCAGCATTTCCATCACTTTTTTCTCCCATAGTAATAGACGGAAGACTTATTGTAGATGGCGGTGTTACTAATAATTATCCCATTGATGAAGTTAGAAAGTTAGGCGCTGACATTATTATAGGGGTCGACGTTCAGGATGATTTATTAAAAAGAAATTCGCTAAAAGACGCTACTAAGATTCTGGTACAAATTAATAATCTCAATACCATTAAAAAGATGAAAGAGAATATTAAAAGAACAGATATTTATATAAAACCAGATATTAGAGATTACGGCGTAATATCCTTTGATAAAGGAAAAGAAATTATTAAAAAAGGGGAAGATGCTGCATTTGCAGTTTATGAAAAATTGAAACCTCTAGGCGAAGGAGCTAAGAGATATGAAAAGCCAAAACTAAAATTAGAGGTTGATAGCCTGCAAATTGATAAGATTAATTTAGGCCCGCTATCGAACTATACTAAGGAATATGTGACGGGTAAGTTAAGGTTTAAGCCTGGGACTAAAATTGCTTACAGCCAACTAATAAAGGGAATTAACAATATAAATGCCACTCAAAATTTTAGCGCAATTGATTATTCATTAGACGAAAGGCCTGATGGCAAGGATAATTTAAACCTAAATTTAGTTGAGAATCCTACGCAAACCTACCTTAAATTTGGTTTACATTATGATGGTTTGTTCAAAAGTGCGGTTTTAGTTAACCTAACGAGAAAGAAAACCCTCTTTAAAAATGACATCGCTTCGCTAGATATCGTTTTAGGAGATAATTTTAGATACAATTTTGATTATTACATAGAGAACGGATATAATTTAAGCTTAGGTTTTAAATCTCAGTTCAATCAGTTTAATCGCAACGTGGCGAAAGAGTTAAGCGGATTAAATTCTATTGACACGAGTGTAAACTCTATCAATATGGATTATTCAGACTTTACAAACCAGCTGTATTTTCAGTCTCTTTTCGTGCAAAAGTTTTTATTGGGTGCTGGTATTGAGTACAAAGACCTTCGAATTAATTCACCTACGCTCGATGCATCTGGTCAATTTATTGAAAAAAGCCAATACGGAAGTGTATTTGGTTATTTGAAATATGACACGCTTGATAATAAATATTTTCCATCTAAAGGATTGTTCTTTTCGGGGGATATACAGTCTTATTTGCTTTCGTCAAATTACACTAATAATTTCAATCCATTTTCTATCGCTAAAGCTGATTTTGGAGTCGCTGCAACTATATTTAAGCACGCGACTATAAAAATAGCGACTGAGGCAGGTTTTACTTTTGGTAGCGACAGTGTTCCTTATCTAAACTTTGTTTTAGGAGGTTATGGTTTTAATACCATCAATAATTTCAGGCATTTTTATGGTTATGATTTTTTAAGTTTAGCCGGTAATAGCTACATCAAATCTACATTGAATTTTGACTACGAAATCATTAAAAATAATCACTTAAATTTTACAGCTAATTTTGCTAATATAGGCAATGATATTTATAACTCAGTAGACTGGATTTCAATACCTAAATATTCAGGATACGCAATAGGTTATGGTTTAGAAACCGCAATAGGGCCTCTCGAAATAAAACATAGTTGGTCTCCAGAAACGGCTAAGGGGTATACTTGGTTTAGTGTGGGATTTGTGTTTTAAATTTAATTTATTTCAATAATAATTCCGATATTTGTTATAATGAAAACAAATTGGGCAGGTTTACTAGAGTATCTTCAATTCCTTATCAAGAGAAATCCTGAATAAGTCATCTTTTTTTGATTTAGAATAGCAAATTTCAAAGCAATCTCGCTTAATTTAGTTACACTTTTAAACAAAAAATTATGCCATTATATCATAAACTAGGGACATTCCCTCAAAAGCGTCACACACAGTTTGTAAAGCCAGATGGAGGTTTTTACTACGAACAATTATTTGGAACCGAAGGGTTTCATGGTCATGCCTCATTGTCATACCACGTACACAGACCAACACAGGTCAAAGAAATTCTAAAATCATATTCAGTAGAACCTAAAATTGCCATCGGTAAAAACATTAAATCTTTACTATTAAAAGGTTTTGAATTAAAGCCGGCTGACGATTTTTTAGAAAGTCGCAAAGCGATATTAGTCAATAAAGACTGTACCATAGGTCTTGCTGCACCTAGAAAATCACTAACCGAATATTTTTATAAAAATGCCGATGCTGATGAGATGATTTTCATCCACAAAGGAAAAGGAAAATTACGTACTATGTTAGGGAATATTCCTTTTGAGTACGGAGATTACTTAATTATACCGCGCGGAATTATATATCAAATTCAATTCGACACCGAAGAGAATCGTTTGTTTTATGTCGAGTCATTTGCTCCTTTTTATACGCCAAAACGTTATAAAAACGAATCAGGTCAACATTTAGAGCATTCACCGTTTTGTGAACGTGATTTTATCTTACCTAACGAGCTAGAAACACATGACGAAAAAGGAGACTTTTTAATCAAAATAAAAAAGGAAGGCATGATTCACGAAGTGGTTTATGCAACGCACCCTTTTGACGTCATTGGTTGGGATGGATACAATTTTCCGTACGGATTTAGTATTCACAATTTCGAACCTATAACAGGGCGTGTGCACCAACCGCCACCAGTACACCAAACGTTTGAGACGGCTACCTTTGTAGTGTGTTCATTCGTACCAAGGCTGTACGATTACCATCCAAAATCTGTTCCGGCACCTTACAATCATAGCAATATTGATAGTGACGAAGTGCTTTATTATGTAGATGGTGACTTTATGAGCCGCAATAACATAGAGCAAGGACACATCACTTTACACCCCAAAGGGATTCCACACGGACCAGCGCCGGGAGCTATGGAGCGCAGCATTGGTCATACCGGTACTGAGGAATTGGCTGTAATGGTTGATACCTTCCGTCCGTTAATGGTTACTGAAGAAGCTATGGGACTTGACGATGGTCAGTACTATAAATCTTGGTTAGAGTAAATTTTAAACGCTAATTGCAGTAAGGAGCTGTTTCCTGCTGTCCGCTATATCTTTATGTTTTTAAAGAAAAAACATAAAGGATGTCGCTACCATCAGGGCTAAAAAAATCAAAATTCAAAGAAATAATTCGGATACATCATCTATATGAGTAACCGACAAAAAATAAACACAATGGCAAAAGAAGTAAAATCAGTAGAATACGGATTAGAGAAAATATTTGAAGGAGCACAAGATTTCCTTCCATTATTAGGAACAGATTATGTAGAATTCTACGTAGGAAACGCAAAACAGTCGGCACATTATTACAAAACAGCTTTTGGATATCAATCATTGGCGTATGCTGGTTTAGAAACTGGAGTTCGAGACAGAACTTCTTATGTTTTAAAACAAGATAAAATACGCATTGTATTAACGACGCCTTTAACACAAGATTCACCTATTCACGAACATCTTAAGAAACATGGAGACGGAGTAAAAGTAGCGGCTTTATGGGTTGAAGATGCAACAAGTGCTTATGAGGAAACGATGAAACGTGGCGCGCGTTCTTTTATGGAGCCTACTGTAGAGAAAGATGAGCACGGTGAAGTAGTACGTTCTGGAATTTACACTTATGGTGAAACGGTTCACATATTTGTAGAGCGTAAAAACTACAATGGTGTTTTCTTGCCAGGATATAAAGAATGGAAATCGGATTATAATCCAGAGCCTACAGGTTTAAAATACATTGACCACATGGTAGGGAATGTAGGTTGGAATGAGATGAATACGTGGGTGAAGTTCTATGAAGAAGTAATGGGATTTGTTAACTTTTTGTCTTTTGATGATAAACAAATCACAACAGAGTATTCGGCATTAATGAGTAAAGTGATGTCAAACGGAAACGGAAGAATTAAATTCCCAATCAATGAACCAGCCGAAGGAAAGAAAAAATCACAAATCGAAGAATATTTAGACTTCTACGGAGGGCCAGGAATACAGCACATTGCTATTGCTACAGATGACATTATTAAAACCGTAAGTCAATTAAGAGCAAGGGGAGTGGAGTTCTTATCAGCGCCGCCGCATACCTACTACCAAGCAATCCCAGAACGTTTGGGAGCGCACATGGGTATGATGAAAGAAGACATCAATGAAATCGAAAAATTAGCCATTATGGTAGATGCCGATGAAGATGGGTATTTATTGCAAATATTCACTAAACCAGTGCAAGATAGACCAACCTTGTTTTTTGAAATAATTCAGAGAATGGGGGCAAAAGGCTTTGGTGCTGGTAACTTTAAAGCACTTTTTGAATCCATAGAGCGCGAACAGGAATTACGAGGAACACTATAAATTGAGCTTTTTTTTGCATTATGTGAAAAAATAACCATTCAATCGGTTCGGATTTTATTAATGATGTGTTAAACTTTTTTTTTAGTTTTCATATCCTGATTTGTTAGCTACCTTTGCACTCGCAAAATGGAAGGGGTGGTTTCCTTCCGATTTGATATAAATTTCATAATTTATAGTTTTTTGGTTAGTTAATAGCATAAAAACTCAGTCATTATTTGACTGAGTTTTTTTGTTTTAATATATTTGGAACAAAATTTGCAACTTCCATCAATAAATAGAAAAAGTAAGTTATGAAAAAGATAATACTGATCTTGTTATTGATACTAACCGTTAGTTTTGACTCTCAAAACGATGACGCCTACACCTCAGGCGAATGGTTCAAGTTTAGAATTCACTATGGCTTTGTAAATGCAGGTTACGCAACACTAGAAGTCAAAGATGCAGTGATTGATAATAAAAAAGCTTTTCACGTTGTAGGTAAAGGATACACCACAGGTATGTCCCGTTTTTTCTTTAAGGTTGATGATTTATACGAAAGCTATATTGACAAAGAATCGGGTAACCCTACTCAATTTGTTCGAAAAATAAATGAAGGAGGGTATACGAAAAATCAACAAGGTTTTTTTAATCAGTCTGCTAATAAAATCACAGTAAAGGATTATAAAAACAATACAGAGAAAGCATTTGTTATTCCTAAAAATACACAAGATATTTTATCAGCATTTTACTACCTAAGGGATTATCCCACGATTGATAAAATTAATCCTGGCGAGTCAATTGTTATCGACATGTTTTTTGACGATGAAACGACAAAATTTAAGTTAAAATTCATAGGTAGAGAGAATATTACAACTAAATTTGGAGTTGTATCTGCAATGGTATTTAGACCTTTAGTGCAATCAGGTCGAGTTTTTAAAGAACAAGAGAGTTTAACTGTTTGGGTGTCAGATGATGAAAACAGATTACCCATTCGAATTAAAGCTGAATTAGCGGTAGGATCTATAAAAGCAGATCTAGATGCATTCAAAGGATTAAAAAATTCGTTTAAAATTAAAAAATAATGAACATTAGTGATAATGCAGAGGCTATTTTAAATGAAATAGAACTTAAATATGAGGCTATAAACCAAAAAACAGAGACACATCTTGAAGGTTTGCTGTGGTCTAAGCCAATAACATATTGGGATTACATACAGACGGACGCGCTTTTAAGTTTACAAACACAAAGAACCACTCTCCCTGATGAAATGGTCTTTATTATGTACCACCAAGTTAATGAGTTGATATTTAAAATGATTCTTTGGGAAATAGACCAAATTTCTAATTCTTCTAAATTAGAGACATCATTTTTTACTGAAAGGGTGATGCGTATTAGTCGCTATTTTGATATGCTAACTACATCCTTTAGTATTATGGAAAATGGTATGGAAGTAGAGCAATATATGAAGTTCAGAAATACATTAACTCCTGCAAGTGGGTTTCAAAGTGCACAATACCGACTTATTGAATTTTGTTGTACTGATTTAATCAATCTTATTGATTATCGCTTTAGAGCAAATATTGACCGTAGTACTCCCTATGAAAATGCATTTGAACATTTGTATTGGCAAGCAGCTGGGAAAGACTATCATACTGGTAAAAAATCGTTCTTATTAGAAGAATTTGAACGCAAGTACAAAGATCTTTTCATAAGAAAAATGAAGGAGTATAATACGATAAATATTTGGCAAAAATTCAAACAGTTACCTGATGCTGATCAAAATAACACCGACTTAAGGAATGCGATGCGTCACTTAGATCATACCGTTAATATAACTTGGGTAATGCAGCACTTAAATGTTGCTATTAAATACATTGATCAAAGCGGTATTGGAGATGGAGAAGCTACAGGTGGTAGTGAATGGAAAAAGTATTTACACCCAAAGTACCAACGAAGAATATTTTTCCCAGAGTTGTGGACAGTGCAAGAAATTGCTGATTGGGGAAACTAAAATAAAGTACAATTAGAAAAAAAACATAAAGTTTGAAACAATTATTCATAATCATCATTGTATTACTTACAATAATAGCCTGTAATAAATCCAAAGAAGAATCTAATAATAAAAGTAAAGTAAAAGTTGTTAAGCGGATCGACAAGGATTCTGACTTTGGTTTCAATTTTGCAAATTTTAACGTGGTACAAGATACCGTTGATAAAGGAGATACATTTGGAACAATTTTGAGTAAACAAAACCTAGGTGATCGTAGAGTTTATGATATTGTCGAAAAAGTAAAAGACACCTTTAATGTTCGTTCCATCAGGCCTAACAAAGCGTTCACTATCTTAAGGTCAAAGGACAAGAAAAATAAAATTCAGGTATTTATTTACCAACCCAATTCACTCAGTTATTATGTAATCGATTTTAGAGATTCAGTAGTTTCAGCTTATAAAAAGGTAAGACCTGTTACGATTAGAAGAAGAATGATTGGTGGGGTTTTAAAAGGTTCCTTGTCAGAAACATTAGTAAATGCTGGTGTGCAAGCCGCTTTAGCAGGTAAAATGACAAAAGTATATTCTTGGTCAATCGATTTTTTTAAATTAAAAAAAGGAGATCGTTTTGGTCTTGTTTTTACTGAAAGGTATATCAATGATTCTATCTATGATGGTGTAGAGGATTTAGAAGCATCATTTTTTGAATACAAAGGAAAAATAATTTATGCCTTTCCATTCGAACAAAACCCCTCTTCAGGCAAAGTAGAATATTATGATGACGAAGGGAAAACACTTAAGAACTTCTTTCTTAAAACTCCAATTAAATTTAGTAGAATTACTTCGAGATTTACCATGCAACGCTTTCATCCAGTGCAACACAGATGGAAAGCGCATAAAGGGACTGACTATGCAGCGCCTACGGGAACTCCTATTACCACTACAGCTTCAGGTGTGGTTGAGCGAACAGGATATACGGCAGGGAATGGAAATTATGTTAAAGTAAAACATAACGGTACTTATTCGACGCAGTATCTACATATGTCTAAAATTTTGGTGCGTCAAGGACAACGTGTCAATCAAGGGGATGTAATAGGTAGAGTAGGAAGTACTGGTCTTGCTACCGGACCACATGTTTGCTATCGTTTTTGGAAAAATGGGGTACAAGTAGATGCTCTGAGGCTAAACTTACCTACTGGAGAAGCCATGCAAGGGCAGAATAAAGTAAGATTCTTGGCTGCTATTAAACCTTTAAAAAGAGAACTAGATAGTATAGGTAACTTATAATTTACTTAGATTCAGTCCATTATTATAAAAAACACTTAAAAAGGAGCTGTTACTTACTAAGTAATAGCTCCTTTTTTATTGTAAATAAATAATGCTAAATTGTTATATCTAACTAATCTATTTATCATTTAGAAGGAATTTAAGTATTTTTGCAAAAAACAATAATAACCTTAGAATTCTATTATCATGGCTTTACGCACAATTAACCCAACAGATACTATTTCATGGAAAAAATTAGAAGAACATTTTAAAGCAATGAAAGAGGCTTCTATGCAAGAAATGTTCGCTAAGGATAATGCAAGAGCAGATAAATTTAATCTTATGTGGAATGATTTTTTAGTCGATTATTCGAAGAATATAATAAGTCAACAAACCATAGCTATTTTAGTAGAATTAGCAAATGAAATGGGATTAAAAAACGCTATTCAAGATTATTTTCAAGGTGCTATTATTAATCAAACTGAAAATAGAGCGGTACTTCACACGGCATTGAGGGCAAAAGAGAATACTATAGTGAACGTAAATGGAGAAAATGTTGTTCCAGAAATTTACGAAGTAAAGCAAAAGATGAAAATATTTTCAAATGAAATTATTTCAGGAAGTAAAAAAGGATATACTGGGAAGCCTTTTACAGATGTTGTCAATATAGGAATTGGAGGTTCTGATTTAGGTCCAGCAATGGCGGTAGAAGCTTTACAGTATTACAGTAACCATTTGAATGTTCATTTTGTTTCAAACGTAGACGGTGACCATGTAAATGAAGTAATCAAAAAATTAAATCCAGAGACAACTCTTTTTGTAATTGTTTCTAAAACCTTCACTACGCAAGAAACGCTAAGTAATTCAGAGACGATTAAAAAATGGTTTCTAAAAACGGCATCTCAGCGAGATATCGCTTCGCATTTTGTAGCTGTTTCAACAAACATAGAGAAAGTGACTACTTTTGGTATTGATCCTTCAAACGTTTTCCCAATGTGGGATTGGGTAGGAGGTCGTTTTTCACTGTGGAGTGCAGTTGGTCTTACCATTAGTTTAGCTGTTGGTTACGATAATTTCGAGGAATTACTATCAGGAGCGAATGACATGGACGAGCATTTTAGAGATACGGATTTCGAAAATAATATCCCTGTTGTTTTAGCTCTGCTAAGTATTTGGTATAACAATTTTTTTGGGGCCGAAAGTGAAGCATTAATACCTTACACGCAATACCTGCAAAAATTAGCCCCTTATTTACAACAAGGTACAATGGAGAGTAATGGGAAAAGTGTAGGGCGAGATGGTAAAGCAGTTAATTATGAAACGGGAACTATAATATGGGGAGAGCCGGGTACCAATGCGCAGCACGCTTTTTTTCAATTAATGCATCAAGGAACTAAACTGATTCCTACTGATTTTATAGGTTTCGTAAAACCATTACACGGAGATAAGGATCACCATGATAAATTAATGTCTAACTTTTTTGCACAAAGCGAGGCTTTGCTTCATGGCAAATCATCAGAAAAAGTAAGAGCAGAGTTTGAAAAGCAAGGTTTAGAACCCGAAAACGCAAATAAATTACTGCCATTTAAAGTCTTTTCAGGTAACAAGCCTACGAATACTATTTTGATTGACAAATTGACGCCAAAATCCTTAGGTTCATTAATTTCGATGTATGAACATAAAATTTTTGTACAAGGAATTATATGGAATATTTTTAGTTTTGATCAATGGGGGGTTGAGTTAGGAAAACAATTAGCTAATTCTATTTTAAAAGAAATAGAAGCAAAACAAGTACAGCAGCATGATAGCTCTACTACATTCTTACTGAACTACTTTATGTCCAAAAACTAAAAACTAAAATCCATCATTCATAAAAAATGCCAAAATATTTAACAAATTTTGGCTTTTTTTATATTTGATTATTTATTTCAAAGTAGTGTTTAATCTACAAAAGGGTCAAAATTAAGATGAATCTTGTAGTAAAATTATTAAAAATATGTAAAATGTCTGTATTTGTGATTTTTATGTCCTAGTATTTTCGCTGAAAATATATTTTTCTTAACATTGCGTTAACGTTTCTAGGTAAAATTGTTTTAATTTTGCCAAAAATTAATAAACTAAACAAAATGAAAAAATTTTTAAAGTTGTTTTTTGTACTGGCAGTACTATTATGTGCTAGTCCTCGCATCTTTGCGCAGGGTAATACAAACTCTTCTATTAGCGGAGCTGTTTACGACAAGGACAAGCAAACATTGCCAGGAGCCTCTATCCTAGCAGTTCACACTCCATCAGGTACTCGCTATACGGCATCGACTGATGGTACAGGTAATTTTAGTATTTCTAACATGAGAGTTGGTGGACCATATAAGGTGACTGTCACTTTTGTAGGTTTTTCAAGTTTTACTGATAGTGAAGTTTATCTTCAATTGGGAGAAAACAGAACTTTCAGAGTAGTTTTGGCTGAAGAGTCAAACGAATTAAAGGAAGTAGTTGTTAAATCAACTAGAGATAATACTTTTAGTTCTCAACGAACTGGTGCTCAAACTATCATTAATTCAGAGCAAATCAAAGCTTTACCTACTTTGTCTAGAAACATTGCAGATTTTGCAAGATTAACTCCTCAAGCTCAATTAAGAGGTGATGACGTTTTATCTATTGGAGGTCAAAATAATAGATTCAACGCAATCTATATTGATGGTGCAGTAAGTAATGACGTTTTTGGATTAGCAGCAAATGGAACTAATGGTGGTCAAACTGGTGTTAGCCCAATATCGATAGATGCTATTGAGCAGTTCCAAGTAAGTGTTGCTCCATATGATGTAAAGTTATCAGGATTTGCTGGTGGTGCAATTAGTGCTATTACTCGTTCTGGAACAAACAATTTTGAAGGATCTGCTTATTTTTTAAATAGAGATGAAACTTTAGCTGCAAAAACGCCACCTTCTTTGGCTGGTACAAATGGCAGACAAAAATTGGCTGATTTCTCTGCTCAAACCTACGGTGTTCGTGCTGGTGGAGCATTAATTAAGGATAAATTATTTTATTTCATCAACTACGAGAAACAAGATAATGAGACACCACAACCTTTTGATTTGTCAACTTACACAGGTTTATCAGGAAGTAGATTAGGTGAGTTAAGAACAAAATTAGCGACTTACGGTTACGATCCAGGTTCTTTTGATAACAATGTTCGTACTTTAGTAAGCGATAAAATCATCGCTAAAATTGACTGGAACATGAGTGATAATCATAAACTGTCGGTTAAACACAGTTATGTTAAAGCGGACCAGTTTTCTCCTAGCCGTTCTTCTGCAACTGCTATTAGTTTTATTAACGGTAGCCAATTGTTTAATTCTGTTACAAATTCAACTTCTGTGGAGTTGAACTCAAGATTCGGAAATAAATTTTCTAACAATTTAGTGGTTGCTTACACTAATGTAGCCGATGATAGAGATCCATCTGGAGATCCATTCCCGTCAGTTCAGATTTTTGATGGAGCTAACCAAAGTATCTATTTTGGTGCAGAGGCATTCTCAACAGCGAATTTATTAGACCAAAATGTTTTAACAATTACAGATAATTTTACTATTAATTCTGGAATAAATAAAATTACAATTGGTACTCATAATGAGTTTTCTCAATCAAAAAATGTATTTTTTGGTAATAACTTCGGTGGATATAGATATTCTTCATTAGATGATTTCTTGTTAAATAGAAAACCAAACAGATATTTATTAAATTACTCTTTAATTGGAGGAAGTGGAGATGATTCTCAAGGTGCAGCTGAATTTGGAACTAAACAATTTGGAGTTTATGCTCAAAATGATATGGCTATTTCAGATAAATTTAAATTATCGTATGGTTTAAGAATAGATGTTCCAGTATGGGAAAACGGTCTATCTAATAGTGATTTTAATAGTCGTACTATTCCATTATTGCAAGCTGCAGGTAAAGATTTACAAGGAGCTTCAGTAGGTACAAGAATCAAAACTTCGCCACATTTTGCACCACGTGTTGGTTTTAACTATGACATTAGTGGTGATAAAACAACTCAAATTAGAGGAGGTTTAGGTGTATTTACTTCAAGATTACCATTAGTTTGGCCTGGAGGAACTTATAACAATAACGGTCTAACACAAGGAGCGATCCAGATTACTAGTGCAGCAGATATGCCAGTATTTAATCCAGATCCAAGTGTAGATAGTCAAATAGCACCGTTACCAGCTTCTTACCCACGTCCAGGTTCTGGTCGTACAGGAGGGAACATTGATTTATTTGCAAAAGATTTTAAATTACCACAAGTATTTAAATCAAGTTTTGCAGTAGATCAAAAATTACCATTAGGTTTTGTATTTTCATCTGAATTAACATACAACGAAAATATTTCTGCTGTAAAATATGAGAATTTAAATATTGGAAATGCTGTTAGTAATTTATCAGGTCCAGATACTAGACCTCGTTACAACGGAAATACGAGAGTAGATCAATCTTATTTAGGGGTATATTTAGGTTCAAATACAAGTGTAGGGAATTCATATAATGTGTCATTCACATTAACGAAGAACTTTAGATCGGATTTTATTGATGCTAATATTTCTGGTACATTCTCTTATGGTGAATCTAACACATTGTTGGACGCTACCTCTTCTCAAAACAGTTCACAATGGAATAATACAGAATCTGTTAATGGTGCAAATTACTTAACAGTTTCTAGATCAGATTTCGATCCAGGAAGAAGAATCGTTTCTAATGGTAATGCTACTTTAAAGTGGAATAAATTCACAAAAACAAGAATTGGTTTCTTCTACGAAGGAGCTCAAGGAACACCTATTAGTTATGTTTATAACGATGCAGGACGTTTATTGCAAGACACATTTAGTAATTCAGCATTAATCTATGTTCCTGCTTCTAGATCAGAAATTAACTTAGTTAGTACTACAGGTGGTCTAACAGCTGATCAGCAATATGAGGCTTTAAGTGCTTTTATTGATGGTAATGAGTACTTAAGTTCTAGAAAAGGACAGTACGCTGAGCGTAATGGTGACCGTTTAAAAACAACTCACGTTGTGGATTTAAAATTCGCTCAAGAGTTTACGTTTACAATTGGTAAAAAGAAACATACAATAGAATTTACTGCTGATTGTTTTAACTTCACAAACCTTTTAAACAAAAACTGGGGTAAAAGATATTTTGCTAGTAATGACCAAGTGCAATTACTTCAACAAATCGGTTTCTTACCAGGAACAAACACTCCAACATTTAGATACAACCCTACAACAGCTACTAACATTAATCAGTTAGATGATGTAGGATTGAATTCTTCAAGATGGCAAGTTCAAACAGGTCTTCGTTATACATTTAACTAATATCCTGTAATAATTTAAGCCCCCATTTCTATTGAAATGGGGGCTTTTTTTATACTTTTTTGTTTATATTTGTTATTCAAAAAAACAAAATTTATGTATCAATTTATTCAAAAATTTCATTCAGGCTGGGCTTACATTGCCTTGTTATTATTAATTATTGCTACTGCTACTGCTTTGATAGGAATGCTGTCTAAAAAAGAATTTACAGCTAGAGATCGTAAGATTGCTCTTTTTGGGCTAATAGGTATACATATTCAATTGTTAGTTGGTATAATTTTATATTTTGTGTCACCTTTAGGTTTTGCATCATTCGGTCAAATGGCTGATAAGGCACTACGCTTAACATCTTTAGAGCATCCTTTAATTAATATTATTGCTATTGTGTTAATTACCATTGGTTGGTCTAAACACAAAAAACTAACAACAAGTGAATCAAAATTTAAGACTTTTTCCATTTTTTATGGATTAGGATTAGTTTTGATTTTAAGTAGAATTCCATGGTCTATGTGGTTGTAAACCTTTTTTAAAAGTCCTTTTTTAGGACTTTTTTTATCGGGGTACGGTTTTTGTTTTTACTAAGTTGAACTAATAAGTTACTAATGAAAAAATTAATTACGTTACTATTTTTCTTTTTTGCCTTCGCCTTTGTAAGTATACACTCGAAAGGTTTTATAGATAAGTCAATAACAGAAATTCAAAAAGATACAGTAAAAAAAAATAGACAAGGAATTGTTATACAAGAAGCCACAAAAGATAGTTTGTGGGATGGTCGAGGAAAACTTAAATTTTATAAGAGTAAAGCTCATGCGTCCTATTATGCCGATAAATTTCACGGTAAACGTACTGCTAGTGGAGTAGTCTTTGATAAAAACAAGTATACAGCAGCTCATAAAAAACTGCCATTTGGAACTAAAGTTAAAGTGACAAATGAGGCGAACGGAAAATTTGTAGTGGTCGAAATTACGGATCGTGGACCTTTTGTAAAGTCAAGAGAAATCGACCTTTCTAAAAAAGCTTTTATGGATATTGTAAACAACAAAGGTGCGGGTTCAATGCTGGTTACCTTAGAGGTTATAGTTGAGTAGTTATCGCCATGATGTAAATGGGTTAGCGCTTAGGTAAGAATTATAATATCTCTTATCAGTAGTGACTTCATTCCCTAACCAATCTGGTTTTACAAATGATTCATCCTCAGTCGATAATTCTATTTCTGCGATAACTAGACCTTCATTCTCGTCATAGAATTCATCTACTTCATAAATATGATTTCCTATTTTTACTTCAAAGCGGGTCTTGTTTATGATGCCTCTTTCGCATAACAGCAGTAGTTGTTCTGCCTCACTTATTGGTATTTCTTTTTCCCATTCAAAACGAGATAAACCACTATCACTCGATAGTCCTTTAATGGTAAGATAGGCTTTTTCTCCTTTAGTTCTCACGCGTACCGTACGCTCGGGTATTGAGGATAAGTAACCTTGTTTAATGTTTTTTTTAGATAAGGCTTCTTTCTTATAATCTTCAGAAACTACTAAAAACTTTCTTTCTATTTCAATCATATTTTTCTATTACTTGTTCTACAATTGTTCCAAAATTCTGCAGCGTTAGTAAAGGCTGCTGCCTGGTAATTGTTGTTAATTCAAATGTATTAATTTTTTATGTTTGGTCACGAAATTTAAGTTAAAAGCGTCGTAAATTTGTTTCATGTCTGAGGAACTTCGCAATAGAAAAATAATTCATATTGATATGGATGCATTTTATGCGTCTGTTGAACAATTGGATAATCCATCATTAATGGGCAAACCTATTGCAGTTGGTGGATCAGAAAATAGAGGAGTTGTGGCGGCTGCGAGTTACGAGGCTAGAAAGTTTGGTGTACGCTCCGCCCTAAGTGGTACTCTAGCTAAAAAGTACTGTCCTGAGATTATTTTTGTAAAACCTCGCTTTGAACGATATAAAGAAATTTCAAAAAAAATTCATTCCATATTTAGAGATTATACGGACTTAGTCGAGCCTTTGTCCTTAGATGAGGCCTACTTGGATGTTACCGTAAATAAAAAAGGCTTTGTAAGTGCAAGTACTTTGGCACAAGAAATCAGAGATAGAATCTATACTGAAGTTGGTCTCACTGCCTCTGCTGGAATTTCAGTAAACAAGTTTATAGCTAAAATTGCAAGTGACATAAATAAACCTAATGGTCAAAAGACAGTTAGTCCGCATGAGGTTTTGTCTTTTTTAGAAGTATTACCAATCAAGAAGTTTTATGGAGTGGGTAAGGTGACCACTGATAAAATGTATCAATTAGGTGTGTTTACTGGCTTTGATCTTAAGAGCAAGCCACTTGATTTTCTAGAAAAGCATTTTGGTAAAGCAGGCTCTTTTTACTATGATGTTGTGAGGGGTATACATAATAGTGAAGTTAAATCTGATCGAATAACGAAATCAGTTGCAGCAGAGCATACTTTTGACAACAATCTTTCTTCTGAGATTTATATGATGGAACGCCTAGAATCGATCGCTCAGACTTTGGAGAAAAGATTAAAGAAACACGATCTTTCTGGGAAGACAATAACTTTGAAAATTAAGTATAGTGATTTTACACAACAAACGAGAAGTAAATCCTTGCCTTATTTTATTTCAGATAAAGGATTGATTTTGGAAACTGTCAAAGATCTGTTGTACCAAGAGCGTATGAAAGACTCTGTCAGGTTGTTAGGGATTTCGTTAAGCAATCTAAATACGGATGTGAAAAAGGTTTTGGTCTCTGTGCAACTTCGTTTTGATTTTTAATTTTTGATCCGTTCAACAATCGTTAAACTTTGAAAGAAGTTATATTGTTTTTGTTTTTAAACTTACATTTGATAAAAATAAACGAAAAGATGGATTTTTGCCAATACGAAGACGCGGTTATTAAATATCATAACACCTTAGATATAAAGGAGATGCCAATACATGCATGGCCTTTTCATTTTGAATTTTTAAATAGTTTAAAATCGGTTTTTGATGATGCTAATAAATTATTTAAGCTTTCTATTGTGCACAAATGGAGTCAACAGGATTGGGATTTTGAAAGTAAACTAAAAGAGGAAGTCGTAATTGTTACAGATGCTAAATTAAGGATTGTTTTTGCTTCTAAAAACATCGTTAATATGAACGGCTATAATAATGAGGAAGTAATAGGTCAGAGTCCAAAGATGTTTCATGGCGAAGAGACGGATCTTGAGGTATCAAATGAAATTAGACTCGCTATCCAAAACAAAGAACCTTTTGAGAAGAGGGTTTTAAATTATAAAAAAAATGGAGAAACCTATCAGTGTTTGATAAAAGGCTATCCTGTGTTTAATAGTAAGGGAGATGTTTCTCACTTTATAGCATTTGAAAAAGTAGCATAGATACAAGAAAGGCCTTTTTTATCATTTATTATTCAAGTTAGTCTTTACTAGACAACTTGGATAATAACCTTAGGAATTCAATGTATAACCATACTAAAGTTATCATTAATCCCATAGCACCAAACCATTCCATGAATTTTGGCATTTTTTGTTCTACTCCTTTTTCAATGCGATCAAAATCTAAGAATAAATTTAAAGCCGCTATAATGATGACAAAAACACTAATACCAATACTCATCATCGAATTACCATAATGTACTGGCTGGAAGCTAGTAAACATGGATACAACCCAAGAAATTAGGTAATAGGTCGCAATTGCTAATGTCGCAGCAACTACAACTGACTTAAATTGCTCTGTTACTTTTACTATCTTAAATTTATAGAGTCCTAAGCAAACTGCAAAAGTTACAAATGTTGCACCTACTGCCTGAATAACTATTCCGGGATATTTAGCCTCAAAAATAGCTGATATTCCACCTATAAATAATCCTTCAAATAAAGCATAACCAGGTGCTAAAATGGGTGAATATTGGGGTTTAAAAGCAGATATTACTACAAGTATTAAACCAATAACAGCTCCTCCTATGGCAGGTATGATTGGATTGTAGCCATTAAAAGCCATCCACCAAATCACAATTGCTGACGCAGTTAGAAGTAAAAATAACAGCAAGGTTTTATTAATAGTTCCGGACAACGTCATTTCATTATCGTAATCAATAACTGTTGCACGGTGTACTTGTTCTGCTTTTGAAGTAGCAGAAAACGATTTATTATTTAAAAAAGGATTTTTAGATTTAAATTCCATCAGAAATATAGTTTAATTTTTATCAAAGATAAACGAAATTTGGTAGGCATAAAAAAACCGTCTCGTTAAATTTATGATAAGAGACGGTGAATTTTTGATATAAAAAAAATTATTCTATTTCGGAAACTCTCATAGTGTTAACCATTCCTTTTTCAGTAATTGGCATCGATGCTAGATTGATAATATAATCTCCAGTATCTACATGTCCTTTTTCTTTCGCGATATCATTTATATCAGTTACAGTTCTGTCTGTGCTTTCATCTTTATCATAAAAGTATGATTTAACTCCCCATAGCAAACTTAGTTGCGTAAGGATTCTTCTGTTAGATGTAAATACTAAAATATGAGCTGTAGATGGTCTCCAAGCAGATAGTTGGAACGCAGTGTACCCACTATTAGTCATAGTTGAAATAGCTTTCGCTTCGATAGCATTAGCCATAACTGCAGCATGACGACAAATGGTTTTTGTGATAAAACGCTTTGTTTTAATTTGAGGTGTGTTTTGCGGAACTTGAATTAATGGAGAATTCTCTACTGCTTCAATTATCTGCGTCATTTTTTGGATTACTTGAACAGGATAATTTCCAGCTGCTGTTTCACCAGAAAGCATTACTGCGTCAGCTCCATCCATTACAGAGTTGGCAACGTCATTAACTTCGGCTCTTGTTGGTGTTAAGCTAGTAATCATAGTTTCCATCATTTGCGTAGCTACAATAACTGGGATTCTTGCCATTTTTGCTTTACGAATCAATTCCTTTTGAACTAAAGGTACTTCATGGGCCGGAAGTTCAACTCCAAGGTCTCCACGAGCAACCATAAGAGCGTCACAATAAGCAACAATCTTATCCATATTCTCTAAAGCCTCTGGCATTTCAATTTTTGCAATAATTGGAATTTTATATTCTGCATGCTCAGCAATTAAATCTTGAAGATCTTTTAAATCTTGAGGAGTTTTCACAAAAGAAAGCGCGATCCAGTCAACTTTTTGACCAATAGCAAATATCGCATCAGCAATATCTTTTTCTGTCATAGCTGGCAGAGATATTTTTGTATTAGGTAGGTTAACTCCTTTTTTAGATTTCAGCTCCCCACCTTGAATAACTTTGGCAACTACCTCTGTGTTTTTATCTGTAGATACGATCTCGAAAATAAGTTTTCCGTCATCAAGTAAAATACGTTCTCCTGCATTTACATCATTTGGGAAATTTTTATATTTCATGAACACTTTCTCAGCAGTACCTAAAATATCCTCAGCAGTAGTAAAAGTTATTAAGTCTCCGTCGTTAACTACCACTCCTTCTGTCATAACTCCAACACGGAGTTTTGGTCCTTGTAAATCAGCTAATATAGCAGTAGTGTATCCAAATTCTTCATTAAGGCTTCGTATCATTTTTATTCTTTCCTCAACGTCAGAATAATCAGCGTGCGAAAAGTTTATTCTAAATACATTCACACCAGCATCGATCATATCTTTAATGATTTCTCTAGTACTACATGCAGGTCCAAGTGTGGCTACAATTTTCGTTTTTTTGTTTGTATTCATGGGTATTAAAAAATTAAATTGTTTTTTGATTTTATTTTATTTGTATCAACACTGTAAACAGTGGAGATACTTTCTATTTTATTTAAAAGCGTTTTTATTTTTAAGGCATTCATAGTCTCCTCTGTGTTCTCAATCTTTAAAAAATAGTCTGCTTTTTTAAATTCTGGAAGTAAGTACACTTTTGTTGAAATTTCCATGCATACATTTGAAAACAAATTTTGTGTAGTATCTATTTTCTTTTGAAGTACCTCGTTTTTATTCTGAATCAAATTCCAGGAAACAGCATTTTCAGCGTCGTAATAATAAAACCGGGAAAAATTGGTTTCTCCTTCTTTAATATTGATCTGAACTTCTTCCTTACTTTTACTTAAGTTAATAGGAAGTTGCTGATTGATGAAATAGGCTAATCTGTAATCTTCTAATGAAGTGTGTATCGCAATAAGATAATAATCTATATCGTCAAAGTCACCAAGATCTAGTTTATGAGTTGCCATTTCATGATAGAATAAGTCGTAAAGATAGTGTATCTATTGAAGTTATGACACACTGATTCTTGATGTTTTCGTAAAATTACTAACGAAAACGTTATAGTTTTCAGTTATTTAGCATTATTTTTTGTCCATTTTTTCTTGAAATGCAAAATAGGCACGTTGAGATGCTTTTTCCTCAGCTTTCTTTTTTGATGTGGCTCTGGCTTTAGCAATTACTTTACCATCAATGCTTAATTTTACACCAAAAAGTCGTTGGCCATCGATTGCATTGTCTTCAAAAATATCATAATGAAATGTTTTCTTTTCTTTTTGACACCACTCAATTACTAAACTTTTATAGCTTATCACTTTTCCTTCTAGTCTAGAAATATCAACATAAGGAACGATTACTTTTTTTTGAATAAAGCTTTCGCAATACGTATATCCTTTGTCTAGGTATATGGCACCAATTAAGGATTCGAATATGTTGCCATGAATATTTTCACCAAAATGCTGAACTGGCACTTTGCTTTCGATAAATTGTATGAGTTTGTAATCTTTCCCAAGTTCATTAAGATGTTCTCTACTTACGATTTTTGAACGCATTTTAGTTAGATAACCTTCGTCTCCGTTTGGAGCTTTGTTAAATAAATGGGCTGCAATTACAGCGCTAAGCATAGCGTCTCCTAGAAATTCTAAACGTTCGTAGTTGATAGGGTTTCCATCTAGACTTAATTTGTTCGATGAGCGATGAGTAAATGCTTTTCGGTAACAATCTAGGTCTGTTGGAGGAAAACCAAGGATTTTTTCTACGGCATTAAAAAAAATCCCGTCTTCTTGAGAACGGGATTTCTTAAATATTTTTTTGATAATATTCATCAAACTAGAAATCTAATTTTTTCACTAGTACACAAGCATTGTGTCCACCAAAACCAAATGTGTTACTCATAACAACGTTCATTTCTCTTTTTTGAGCAACATTAAACGTGAAGTTTAATTTAGAGTCAATACCTTCATCATCAGTAAAATGATTTATAGTAGGAGGAACAATACCATACTTCATTGATAAAATGGTAGAAATAGTTTCAACTGCTCCAGCTGCACCTAATAAGTGACCTGTCATGGATTTTGTTGAGTTTAAATTCATGCTGTAGGCATGTTCTCCAAAAACATGTTCGATTGCTTTAGATTCAGCAAGGTCACCAAGCGGTGTCGATGTTCCGTGCATGTTTACACCATCAACATCTGTTGGTTTTAAACCTGCATCTCTTAAACAGTTTAGCATTACGTTTTTAGCTCCAAGTCCTTCTGGATGTGGTGCAGTGATATGATGAGCATCTGCAGACATACCGCCTCCTCCTATTTCACAGTATATTTTAGCTCCACGAGCAATAGCGTGTTCGTATTCTTCAAGAACTAATGCACCTGCTCCTTCACCAAGTACAAATCCATCTCGGTCCTTGTCCATTGGTCTTGAAGCTGTTTTAGGGTCATCATTTCTCGTAGATAAAGCATGCATGGCATTAAATCCACCCATTCCGGCAATTGTTACAGCAGCTTCTGATCCACCGGTTACCATAACATCTGCATGGCCTAATCTAATATAATTAAATGCATCAATCATCGCATTGGTAGATGATGCACAAGCAGATACGGTTGTGAAATTAGGGCCTCTAAATCCGTACTTGATGGAAATGTGACCACCAGCAATATCAGCGATCATTTTCGGGATAAAAAATGGATTGAAACGAGGTGTCCCATCTCCAGCAGCAAAGTTTAATACTTCGATTTGAAAAGTTTCTAATCCTCCTATTCCAGATCCCCAGATTACTCCTGCTCGATCTTTGTCAAGTTTGTCAAAGTTAAAAGCCGCATCTTTTATTGCTTCATCGCTAGAAACCATCGCATATTGAGCATATCGATCCATTTTTCTAGCCTCTTTTCTGTCAATAAAATCTTCAACATTAAAGTTTTTTAACTCACATGCAAATTGAGTTTTGAATTTTGAGGCATCGAAATAAGTGATGGGAGCAGCTCCACTAACACCATTTACAAGACCATTCCAATATTCTTGAATATTATTTCCTATAGGAGTAAGAGCACCTAAACCTGTTACAACAACGCGCTTTAATACCATATCTAGTGTATATTTTTATCTTAAAACAAATAAAACCCACGCTTTCTTTACTGTATTATTACAAAAAGCCGTGGGTATTAAATTGTAAATATCTTTATTGATTGAATTTCAATCTCGAAATCATAATTTTAAAAAATAACAACACCCGCATACATTGAAGCGTGCGGGTGTATGTGTATTATTTTTTAGCTTCTTCGATGTAAGAAATAGCTTGACCAACAGTAGCAATGTTCTCTGCTTGATCATCTGGAATTTGGATATCAAATTCTTTTTCGAACTCCATGATAAGCTCAACAGTGTCTAATGAGTCAGCTCCTAAATCATTAGTGAAGCTTGCTTCTGTTACAACTTCGTTTTCGTCAACGCCTAATTTGTCTACGATAATCGCTTTTACTCTTGATGCAATGTCTGACATAATCTTTAATTTTAGAATTTAATTTGTTGGCAAAAATAAAAAACTTTATTTTAAAACAACGAATAAGTTGATAAATGTGACAACTAAATTATAAAATATATTTCAACAAAGAGTTCGGTTTGTTATTTATTTTCACTTTTTATTCTTTTTTTTGCGTGATATAAAGAAGATTTATCATGAGAAAAATAGTCGTTTTTGCTTCGGGTTCGGGTACTAATGCTGAAAATATAATAAAGTACTTCAATGAGAAAAGAACAGCAAGTGTCGTATTGGTTTTAACAAACAATCCTTTGGCAAAGGTTATTGGTAAGGCACAAAAACTTGGAGTTGAATCACTAGTTTTTTCAAAATCTGAATTATTTGAAGGTAAAATACTACGTAAAATTAACGAGATTCAGCCTGATTTAATTGTTTTGGCAGGTTTTTTACTCCAATTCCCCGAATCTATAATTTGCGCTTATCCTAATAAGGTTATAAATATTCATCCAGCTTTATTGCCTAATTACGGAGGAAAAGGAATGTACGGAATGAATGTTCACAAGGCCGTAGTCGAAAACAAAGAAAAAGAAACCGGAATAACGGTTCATATGGTAAACGAACATTATGATGAGGGTGCCATAATAGCGCAAAAAAAGGTAGTACTACTAGGAACGGATACTCCTGAGGTGGTAGCTGAAAAAGTGCATGACCTGGAACAACGCTTTTTTCCTGAAATAATAGCAAGCCTTCTTAAGTAATAATAAAGTTTACTACACCGTTTAATTTAATTAATATGAGCCACGAAGTACATATTTATACCGATGGAGCTGCCAAAGGAAATCCTGGGCGAGGTGGATATGGCGTCGTGATGGAAACTGCTGTGGCAGGAAAAGTGTATAGGAAGGAGTTTTACGAAGGTTTTCGCCTAACTACAAATAATAGAATGGAGCTTCTTGCTGTTATTGTTGGTTTAGAGAAATTAAAAAACCCGAAAACAAAAGTACTTGTAGTTTCTGACTCTAAATATGTGGTCGACTCAGTTCTTAAAAAGTGGGTATTTGGGTGGGAAAAAAAGAAGTTTGTTGATCGAAAAAATGCTGATTTATGGAAGAGATTGTTAGTTGTTTATCGGAAACATGCAGTAGATTTCAAGTGGATCAAAGGTCATAACAATCATCCTCAAAACGAAAGATGTGATGAATTAGCTGTAATGGCATCCATGCAAAAAGAATTATCAGTTGATGCCTTTTACGAGAAGGAAGAAGGGAAAATATTGTGATAATTTTGCGAGTTTCAACTTTTGCAACTCTGAAACATATAAACTATCTTTGCAGCTTAATTCGAAACATATATAAATGAATAAATTATTGATTGTTGGAACTGTTGCTTTCGACGCAATTGAAACTCCATTTGGGAAAACAGATAAAATTTTAGGTGGAGCAGCAACATACATTGGGCTGTCAGCTTCTTTCTTTAACTTACAATCTGCAATCGTATCGGTAGTTGGTGACGATTTTCCGCAAGAATATTTAGATTTATTAACGGATAGAAATATTGATATTTCTGGTCTTGAAGTAGTTAAAGGTGGTAAAACGTTCTTTTGGAGTGGGCGCTACCATAACGATTTAAACTCAAGAGATACACTAGACACACAATTGAATGTATTAGCTGATTTTCAGCCAAAAGTTCCTGAGAATTATAAAAATGCTGATGTGGTTATGTTAGGGAACTTGCACCCATTAGTGCAAAGCGGAGTGTTAGACCAAATGACAACAAAACCAAAGTTAGTTGTTTTAGACACTATGAATTTTTGGATGGATTGTGCTTTACCTGAATTATTAGAGGTTATAAAAAGAGTAGATGTAATTACGATCAATGATGAAGAAGCGCGTCAATTATCAGGAGAATATTCTCTTGTTAAGGCTGCTGCCAAAATTCAAGAAATGGGTCCTAAATATGTTGTGATTAAAAAAGGAGAACACGGAGCTTTATTGTTTAATAAAGGAAATGTGTTTTTTGCACCAGCATTACCACTAGAAGAAGTATTTGACCCAACTGGAGCAGGAGATACCTTTGCAGGAGGTTTTGCAGGATTTATTACACAAAGCGAAAATGTTTCATTTGAGAATATGAAAAACGCGATTATATACGGTTCTAACTTAGCTTCTTTCTGCGTGGAGAAATTTGGAACTGAACGAATGGTTAGTTTAGAAAAAGACGAAGTCGTATCGAGATTGAAACAATTTAAATCATTGACTCAGTTTGATATAGAATTATAATGCTTTAAAGCCTCGGAAACGGGGCTTTTTTGATTTTTAAAATACAATACCTGTTCTCTTTCAAAAGGGCACTTTAGATTCAACAACAACACAACAAATAAATACACAATGAGCGACGCTTTAAAACACGAGTGTGGTATAGCCTTAGTAAGACTACTTAAACCGCTTGAATTTTACAAAGAGAAATACGGTTCGGCTTTTTACGGAATACAAAAAATGTATCTCCTTATGGAGAAGCAGCACAATAGAGGACAAGATGGTGCTGGATTTGCGAGTATAAAGCTAGATGTTGAGCCAGGAGAACGATACATTAGTCGTGTGCGTTCAAACCACGCTCAGCCTATACAAGATGTTTTTGCTCAAATTAATGATCGAATCAACGACGAGATGGCTGCTCATCCGGAATATGCTGATGATGTAGCGGCACAAAAAGCAAATATTCCATACATTGGAGAGTTGTTTTTAGGCCATGTACGTTACGGAACTTTTGGAAAAAACAGTATCGAAAGTGTCCACCCGTTTTTACGTCAAAACAATTGGATGCATAGAAACTTGATTCTAGCGGGTAATTTCAACATGACTAATGTGAAAGAGCTTTTTCAGAGTCTTGTGGAGTTAGGACAGCATCCAAAAGAAATGGCGGATACGGTTACAGTAATGGAGAAAATAGGGCATTTCTTAGATGATGCAGTGACTGATTTGTATCAAGATTGTAAAAACGAAGGTCTTAACAAGCGTCAGGCTTCACCTGTGATTGCAGAGCGATTAGATGTAGCAAAAATTCTGACTCGTGCTTCAAAAAATTTAGATGGAGGATATGCTATGGCGGGACTTTTAGGTCATGGAGATGCATTTGTTTTTAGAGACCCAGCAGGAATTAGACCTGCATACTATTACCAAGACGATGAAATAGTAGTTGTTGCTTCTGAAAGGCCAGTTATACAAACTGTTTTTAATGTTCCTTTTGAAAGTGTTCACGAGATTGACCCAGGTAAAGCTCTGATCATTAAGAAAAACGGTTCTGTTTCTATGAAAGAGATATTGCCACCCACCGTGAAAAAAGCTTGTTCGTTTGAACGAATTTATTTTTCAAGAGGTAGTGATGCCGAAATATATCAAGAAAGAAAAAAATTAGGAAAGCTAATTTTGCCAGCAGTTTTAGATGCTATTGATCAAGATACTGATAATACGGTATTCTCGTATATCCCTAATACTGCCGAAACCTCTTTTTATGGTTTGGTAGAGCAGGCACAAGATTTCTTGAACCAAAGAAAAAATAATTTTATTCTAAAAAATAGAGATACACTTACTGCTGAAAGCTTACAGGAATTATTAGCTGTAAAAATTCGCACAGAGAAAGTAGCTATAAAAGATGCTAAGCTTAGAACTTTTATTACTGAGGATAGCAGTCGCGATGATTTAGTTGCACACGTATATGATGTTACTTATGGTGTTATTAAACCTACAGATAATTTAGTAATTATCGACGACAGTATCGTACGAGGGACAACCTTAAAAATGAGTATCATAAAGATGATGGACCGACTAAATCCAAAGAGGATTGTAATTGTTTCATCAGCACCTCAAATTAGATATCCAGATTGTTACGGTATCGATATGGCTAAGCTCGAAGGATTAGTAGCTTTTAGAGCAGCTCTTGAGTTATTAAAAGAGAGAAACCTATACCATATAGTTGATGACGTGTATGCAAAATGTAAAGCACAAGAGAACTATCTTGACCGTGATGTGGTAAATTATGTAACCGCTATTTATGACCCTTTTACTCCACAAGAGGTTTCAGATAAAATAGCTGAAATGTTAAGTTCGCCAGAAATTAAGGCAGAAGTTAAAATTATATTTCAAACTGTAGAGGATTTACATATTGCATGTCCTAAAAACTTAGGGGATTGGTACTTTACTGGAGATTATCCAACTCCAGGAGGTAATAGGGTAGTTAATAGAGCTTTCATGAATTTTTACGAAGGGAAAGACGCTAGAGCATACTAGGTGATGGTGTAAACAAGTATTTAAACGATTTTTTAAGTTGTTTAACTAATAAATTAGTTTTAAATAACAAGCAAACATATATTTGACTCACCATAACATTAGTAGGTTAAGTTTATGGTAGATTTGGGGCAAAAAGGGTGGAAGTAATTCCACCTTTTTTATTGGAATAAAGTCAAGAAAAGACACTATTTAAGCAAAAAAAAATAGACACATTAGCTTTGAGCCATGCGTCTATTTTTATTATAATGTGTTTGTCTTATTTCTCTGAAGCAAATCTTCTCGACACTTCTGTCCAGTTAATTACGTTAAAGAAAGCCTCAATATAATCAGGTCTTCTGTTTTGGTAATGCAAGTAGTAAGCGTGTTCCCAAACATCCATTCCTAAAATTGGAGTTCCGCCGCATCCAATACCTGGCATTAATGGATTGTCTTGATTTGGAGTTCCGCAAACGTCTAGTTTACCTCCTTTTTCTACACAAAGCCAAGCCCATCCTGATCCAAATTGAGTTGCTCCAGCTTTGCTAAATTTAGCTTTAAATTCATCAAAACTCCCAAAACTACTTTCAATTGCTGCAAGTAACTCTCCAGTAGGAAGACCACCACCGTTTGGTGACATAACTTCCCAGAATAGATTATGGTTGTAAAATCCACCACCGTTGTTACGAACAGCAGCATTTTTCATATCTAAGTTAAGCAAGATGTTTTCGATTGTTTTTCCTTCCATATCTGTTCCCGTTACGGCAGCATTAAGGTTGGTAGTATAAGCATTATGATGCTTTGAGTGGTGAATTTCCATTGTGCGAGCATCAATGTTTGGTTCTAATGCGTCATAAGCATAAGGTAACTGAGGTAATTCAAAAGCCATAATATGTGTGTTTAAATATTTATAAAATTTTATTCAAATTTAAACATTTAACTTTAGATTTCGAAATACTAGCTTGTTATAATTTCATTAAAGTTGCTTAATACGCTCATTTTCAGTTTAAATTCTAGTTTTTTAGAACCTATTTACGATTAGGACTGAGCCATTGCCATGCACACGATACTAATTTTAACGTTGGGAATTTTTAATAATGCTCGAGAGCAGGCTTCTAGTGTTGAACCTGTTGTAATTACGTCGTCTACCAGTAAAAAATGTTTACCATGATCACTTTCAGTGAAAGTTACATCAAATAAGTTTTCAATTCCCTCTGCTCTGCCGATCAAGTTTTTTTTAGATTGCGTTTTGGAGTAAACCGTTCGTATTAAAAGTTTGCTATTGTAACTGATTGCTAACTCTTTTGAAAGAGCGAGTCCAAAGCTAGTGACTTGGTTGTAACCTCTTTCTTTATATTTCCTTGAGTGTAAAGGAACAGGTATAATTACATCAGGTTTTTGTGAAAGCAATACTTCTTTTAAATCTTGCCCATACCAATGTCCTAATAAAGTTCCTATTTCTTCATGTCCTTTGTATTTTAAATTGTGAATTAACTCCTGAACGATTCCTTTTTTATGAAAATACAATAATGCAGATGCATGTTCAACTAGAACTCTACCATAAAACTTTTTGTAAGCTTCATTCTCAGTTGCTAAATGATGATTTGTCAAAGGAAGATTGTGTCGGCAACTAGTACAGATTACACTTTCATTTGTCAATAAAATTGTAGTGCAACCAGCGCATATTCTTGGAAAGAATAAATTTATAAGGTGTTTTAGCATACAAATGGGTTATAATTAGATAAAAATATGAAAATCAATGCTTCAAACTTATCTTATTTTCTTTTTTTTAAGTTCACTTTTTATATTTTTGCATTATGGCAAAACAAGAAGATATATTTAAGAATGTAATTTCGCATGCAAAAGAGTATGGATTTATTTTTCCGTCAAGCGAAATTTACGATGGTTTGAGTGCGGTATATGACTATGCGCAAAACGGAGTAGAGTTAAAAAAGAACATACGGGAATACTGGTGGAAAGCCATGGTTCAAATGAATGAAAATATCGTTGGTTTGGACGCTTCTATATTGATGCATCCAACGACTTGGAAAGCATCAGGACACGTAGATGCTTTTAATGACCCTTTGATAGATAATAAAGATTCAAAAAGAAGATATAGAGCTGACGTTTTAATTGAAGATTATGCTGAAAAGCTTAATATAAAAGCGATCAAGGAAATTGAAAAAGCTAAAGTTCGTTTTGGAGACGCTTTCAATGAAGCAGAGTTTGTCTCAACTAACCCTAGAGTTGTTGAGTATAAAGCTCGTGAGAGAGAAATTTTAGAGCGTTTGGGTCGTTCTTTAGGGAACGAAGATCTAGAAGATGTTAAAGCACTGATTGAAGAGTTAGAAATTGCTTGTCCAGAAACAGGATCTCGCAATTGGACCGAAGTGAGACAATTTAACCTGATGTTTGGGACAAAATTGGGAGCTTCTGCGGATACTGCCATGGATTTATATTTGCGTCCTGAAACGGCACAAGGTATTTTTGTCAATTTCTTGAATGTACAAAAATCAGGAAGAATGAAAGTTCCTTTCGGTATCGCTCAAACAGGTAAAGCGTTTAGGAATGAAATTGTTGCCCGACAATTTATTTTTAGAATGCGTGAATTTGAACAAATGGAAATGCAGTTCTTTGTGCGTCCAGGAGAGGAAATGAAGCACTACGAATTCTGGAAAGAGGCCCGATTAAAATGGCACTTATCATTAGGGTTGGGTAAGGAAAATTATCGCTTTCATGATCATGAGAAATTAGCGCATTATGCAAATGCTGCAGCAGATATTGAATTTAATTTCCCTTTTGGGTTTAAAGAGTTAGAGGGTATTCACTCTCGTACTGATTTTGATTTAAAAGCGCATGAGCAATTCTCAGGTAGAAAATTACAATATTTTGATGCCGAATTGAATAAAAACTATGTTCCTTATGTAGTAGAAACTTCAGTAGGATTGGATAGAATGTTCTTAGCTGTGTTTGCAACTTCCCTAAAAGAAGAAATCTTAGAAGATGGCTCAACTAGAACGGTATTGCAATTGCCATCAGTATTAGCTCCAACGAAGGCAGCGGTGTTGCCATTAGTAAAAAAAGATGGCTTACCTGAAATCGCACATCAAATCATAGCTGATTTGAAATGGGATTTTAGTGTTACGTATGATGAGAAAGATGCAGTAGGTCGTCGATACAGAAGACAAGATGCACTAGGAACACCTTTTTGTATAACTGTGGATCATCAAACTATTGAAGACCAAACTGTGACAATCAGACATAGAGACACTATGAAACAAGATCGTGTTGCGATAGCTGATTTAAAAGAATTAATTGATAACGAGGTATCAATGAAAAATTGGTTAATGAAAATGTAATACTGTTTCCACAAAATAGAAAAAAGCTTCTCAATCGAGAAGCTTTTTTGTTTAGAAACGGTAACCTAGTGTAACGCCACCACGCCCAACTACTTCGGGGCTACTTTTGCTTAATAAATTACGGCCTATTCCAGCATTAATCTCAAACACATATCCTTTTTTGTGAATCCATTTTGAGCCTAATCCAAAACCTAAAGCAAAATCAGAATATCGTTCTCCTTCTACAGTATAGTAGTTTTGGTTTACAGAATCATATTGCGAATAGGTACCGTTTTTTCCGGTGCTAAGCATACTGAAGCCCTCTACAAAAAAACCAGCTGCTGTTTTTTTACCAAAATAAGCACGATAGTAAGGAGTGAAACTAAAACTTGTTTCAAAATCATCTTCGGCTACAAAAAAAACAGAAACTCCAAGTCCAGTATCCTCGTTTAAGATACGTTCATAACTAACTTCTACTGCACCAAGAACTAGAAATAGGGCGTTTCCTTTTAATTCATCTTTTTTAAAATCGGGTGCAGTTTTTTCTTGACTATAGGTTGTAAAATAGGAAAAGAAGAAAATTACAATAATCAGTTTTTTCATAGTTTAGTTTTTTTGTAAATGTAAGATAAAGTTGAGAAAAAACAAATGCTTTTTTAGCGATGCAACTTCTTAATAACTAACTGTTTGTTGTCAAATAAAGTCAGTACTTACTAGTTTTAGTTTACAAAAGACAATGTATGAAATTATTTAGGTAGGTTTTGTAGTACAGCTAGCCAGATGAAAAATTAGTTTTTAAGTAATAACTAAACGAGAAAAATGTTCTTAATCGGATTTATCTGCAGTTGGGCAAATTCTATTAACATTTATTAAAATTCTATTAACAAGCATTCTTTAAAGGTAGAGTAAATGATTATTTTTAAAATGTTAAATTCTTGTTTTATTATAAAAATTGGAATAGGATACTTAACTAGTTTTCCCCAAAGCTACTCATTAATTTAATTTTTTAAGCAAAGTTTTGCTTGTAGAGACTAGTGTATACCTAATAAATTTAGGAAGCATAGTAGATGAATCATTTGTACATTATTATTGACGATAATCCAGAAAGTGTTTTGAAAACTAAAGCTATAGCTGATAGTTTTTCAGAGCTTCAATTTCTGGCATCTGCGAATAATTACGATGAAGGGCTAAACCTGATACTGGAGCATTCACCACAATTGATTTTTCTTGAAATTGATCCTTCGGATAAAAAAAGTAATTTATCATTACGATTAATTAGCGAGCTACATCGGTACTTAAAAGTGATTCCAAAGATTATTGTCACAACGTCTAAAAAAGATCTCGCATTCGAGGCTTTACAATATGATGTAACTGGATATATATTGAAACCCTTAGCGCGAATCGATTTTGTAAAATTTATACTAAAGATCAAAAAAGAATTTGAGCAAAAGGTAATCCAGCCTACTCAAGACGATACATTTACAAATTCAGAGGATATAAAATTATCGAGTGCTATTCGCAACGGTGGTATTTCAAATGAGGAGCCACTTATTCTATGTGTAAAATCCTATGGTGATTATAGATATATAGATACCCGTGACATATGTTATTTACAGGCGGATAACAATTCAACAGATATTCACTTAAACAATGGAGAAATGGTTACTGCATTTAAAACGTTAAAGCATTTTGAAGGAGCTTTGACTTTTCCTTTCGTCCGTATTCATAATAGCTATATCGTTAATACAAGTTATATATCACGTATTCATACCGGAAATGCGGTTTGTTACATAAAAAACACTGCTGTAAAACTTCCTTTTTCTAAGTCTTACAAAGGAAATATCGATCTGATTATTTCTGAGATTTCTAGTGGTAATTACCTGGAAATATAATAAAACAACCATTCACCAAGATTTGAGTATCATTCACTATCAAACGACCGTAATCTACCATAAACGCTTAAAAACTAAGCTGAAATAAGGAATGACTGTGTAGTTTTACCACATCAAAAGCACGTAATTATACCTGTTTTTAGAAAAAAGTAAAACATTTAAAAAACATAACAAATCCCCTTATTATGAAAAAATCAATCTTAACAGTAGGCCTACTTTCTTTAGTAATGATCTTAACTTCATTCACAGTTTCTGAAACCAACATAGTTGGAGGGCAAGCGACAGGTGGAAATATGAAATTAGATATAGTTGGTGGTCAAGCAACAGGTGGAAACATGAAATTAGATATTGTCGGTGGTCAAGCAACAGGTGGAAACATGAAATTAGATATTGTTGGTGGCCAAGCAACAGGTGGAAACATGAAGTTAGACATTGTTGGTGGACAAGCAACAGGAGGAAATATGAAGTTAGACTGATATTAAATTCCTATAAAATTTAAAAGGCTATCAAACATTTGATAGCCTTTTTTTATGCCAATAATTTAATTTTACTATTTTTGAATAAAACTAGAGATCACGACCTTGAAAAAGTATTATAGTATTTTAGCTTCATTGTTATTTTTTATTTCAATAGGGTGTACAAAAAGAAGGGTGGAAGAGAATATCGTTAATGTATCTAAAGATAGCTTAAGTGATTATTTTTCTTTGGCCAATGATTTAAGTCTTACAATCGAGAAACGATCCGAGAATATTCAAAAAGCTCAAGAAATAGTAATGGATCAAGAAAATGACTCATTACATAGAGTTAATTTGTTTAGAGTAGCAAATCGCTATTATAATATCGGGAATTGGAAAAACTTTAATAAATCTGTTAATGCCGTTTTAGAAAATTCTGAAAGTGCTGGTGATACTGTAAATATTGCAAAAGCTTACTCCTACTTGGGAGATTACTATGATTCTCAGTCAATTTCAGATAGTGCTTTTCTTTTCTATTACAAAGCTGAAAAGATGTATGGGAAACTAGACGACAAGATAAGTTTGGGAAAAATATTAATTAACAAAGCTAATTTACAATATAAAGCGGGTGATTTTTTAGGTGCAGAAAAATCTGTTTTCAATGTATTGAGAATTATTAAAGGAGTTAAACAGGTTAATAATGTGTTTTACGATGCTTATAATCTTTTAGGTATAACTTACGTTGAACTCGGAGAATATGATAACGCAATTACTTATCATAATAAAGCTTTGGCTATAATCGATGACAATGTAATGCCTGAGGAATATCAGTCTAGAGCTACTTCATATAATAATTTGGGCTTCTTATTTTTAAATTCCAGAAAATATTCAATAGCAAAAAGTTATTTTCAGAAGGGTTTGGAGCAAAGAAATCTTGAGGTACAGAAGCCTTTCGTATATGCTATGTTGTTGGATAATATGGCTTATGCAAAATTTAAGCTAGGTGAAAATATTGGGGTTGAAAAGTTATTTTACAAATCTCTGGATTTGAGAAAAGAACTTAATTTGACAACAGGAATTTTTATTAATAAAATTCATTTGTCTGAATATTATTCATTCGAGGGAGATACTATAAAAGCTTTACAGTATTCAAAAGAAGCACTATCATTATCTAGAACTACCAATAACCCACACGATATCTTAGTGGCCCTAAAGCAGATGGCTGTTACGCAACCTAAAAAGGCAGCAACCTATAATAAAGAATACATTCGAATCAATGAACAATTACAGAAAGAAGAGCGCAAGATGGGAGCTAAGTTCTCTCGCATTGAGTACGAAACAGATCAAATCAAAGACCAGAATTCAAGCTTAGAACTTCAAAACAAAAATTTAGCATATGCTTTAAGTTTTTTGACCATCCTGGGACTTTCTACTTATATAATTAAAACACAAAAGACCAAAAACAGGGAGCTTTTATACAAGCAGCAACAGCAAAAAGCAAACGAGGATATCTATAATTTGATGATCTCACAGCAAAACACGATTGAGAGTAACAGGGTTCAAGAGAAAAAAAGAGTTGCTCAAGAGTTACACGATGGTGTATTGGGTAGGATGTTTGGTGTTAGAATGAACTTAGATAGTCTAAATAAAGTCCAAGATGAGCAGGCTATTGATCAACGAAACAGTTATTTATCAGAACTAAAAAATATTGAACAAGATATTCGTGAAATTTCCCATGACTTGAATAGAGAAAAATCAGAATTAATTAATAACTTCGTCGCAATCGTTGATAATTTGCTAGAAGAGCAACGAAAAACATTTGATACGAAACTAGTGTCAACGATTGATTCAAGTATAAAATGGGACAGGGTAAAGAACTCTTCGAAGATTAATTTATATCGAATTATTCAAGAGTCACTCCAAAATTGCAATAAATATGCTAAAGCCACTACTATTATAGTAGAACTAAAGAAGAAAGATGATTCCATAGTGCTGCTAATTAAAGACAATGGTGTAGGTTTCAACGCCAAAACAAAAAAGAAAGGAATTGGCTTGCAAAATATGATTTCACGAACAAATGAATGTAATGGGATATTTGATATCTCCTCTACTATAGGCCAAGGAAGTACAATATGTGTTACGATACCAATAGAACAAAAACAAATACCACTATAAATAATGACCGTTGAACCCCAATCTTTAACACGTCTTGAGAATAAAATTTTAATTGTTGACGACCACCCTTTTATAATTCAAGGGTACAAAAATGCTATAACACGATATCAGCCTGATAAGTATGAGTTTCAAATTATGGAAGCCAAGGATTGTGAGTCTGCTTACAATTTGATCTTAAATCCAGAAACACCTAAATTTGATATCGCTTTTTTAGATATTAGCATGCCTCCTTATGAAGAGAAGGGTATTTATTCTGGTGAAGATTTAGCTAAGTTGATTTTAGAAAACATGCCTAATTGTAAAATTATTTTACTGACCATGTTTACTGAGTTTTTAAAAATTAAAACGATAATCAAAAATATTAATCCTAATGGACTAATAATTAAAAACGATTTGACTTTTGACGAACTTATTTTTGCTTTTGATAAAGTTATAAAAAACGAAATGTACTATAGCCAGTCAGTTCTTCAAATGTTAGAATCGCAAGATCATAGTATTGAGATCGATTTATTTGATAAACAAATTTTATTTCATTTATCTAAAGGAACTAAAGCAGAAGATATTCCTCAATATATTCCGATATCACTAAATGCAATAGAGGCAAGGAAACTAAATCTAAAAGAATTATTAAGCTTAACCGAAGGAACTGATTTAGAATTAGTGCGAGAAGCGAGAAAAATAGGATTATTATTCTAAATAAAAAATACCCCAAGAATTTCTTCTTGGGGTGTTTTTATTTAACAGCCCTTCATTTTATTCACTTAAAGCATTCCAACCACGGGCTTTCAATGCGATTTTAGTGTTTGCCCTTGTTACAAGATGAATTCCTTCGCTTTCTTGGGTCATATGACCAATGATTGAAAAGTTAGGATTAGCCTTTATTTTATCAAAATCTTCCATGGCAATAGTAAAAAGCAGTTCGTAATCTTCACCACCATTTATTGCTACTGTGGTACTGTCAATATTAAATTCTTCACAAACACTAATTAATTGCGGATCAAGAGGTAATTTATCTTCGTATAAATTACACCCAACGCTGGATTGTTTGCATAAATGCATAATCTCCGAAGATAATCCATCAGATATGTCTATCATGGAAGTTGGTTTTATCTCTAAAGCATGTAATAAAGTACGAACATCTTTTCGTGCTTCTGGTCTCAACTGACGTTCTATCAAATAAGTATAGGCGTCTAAATCAGGTTGAGAATTGGGGTTTACTTGGAAAACCTGTTTTTCTCTTTCAAGCACTTGTAAGCCCATGTAAGCTGCACCAATATCTCCGGTAACAACTAAAAGGTCGGTTTGTTTAGCTCCGTTTCTATAAACAATTTCTTCTTCATCAGCTTCACCAATAGCGGTAATACTTATAATTAATCCTTTTTGAGATGAGGTGGTGTCTCCACCAATTACATCTACTTTATATTCAGCTGCTGCGTGAGCAATCCCATCAAACAGTTCGTCTAATGCTTCTAGAGGAAAGCGATTAGACACGGCTACAGAGACTGTAATTTGAGTAGCCTTTGCGTTCATTGCACATATGTCTGATATGTTCACGACTACCGCTTTATATCCTAAATGTTTTAAGGGCATGTATGCCAAATCAAAATGAACGCCTTCTATTAGTAAATCAGTTGAAACTACTATTTTTTTCTCCTTAAAGTCAAGAACAGCGGCATCATCACCTATACCTTTTATTGTTGAGGGTTGGTTTACTTCGAAATTTTTCGTCAAGTGGTCTATTAATCCAAATTCGCCTAATTGACCTATACTAGTACGCTGCTGGTTTTTATCTTCAATCATCCTATTTATTTATAAAGTAGTAAAGGTACGAAGATAACTGAGATTGTAATTTTGACTGGCCATTTAAATTGTATTTTGTAAGAATACAATTTACATTGTGTTAAAAATTCTGTAACAAACTAGTACAACTCACTACTTACTAGCAAACCACTTAACTAATAATAATGAAGCTAAAAATAAATAACCTCAGTAAGACTTATAAAAACGGTGTTAAAGCATTAGATAATCTTAATATCGAGATAGGCACAGGTATGTTTGGACTTTTAGGCCCTAATGGTGCGGGGAAATCGTCGTTGATGCGCACTATTTCGACTTTGCAAAAACCGGATTCGGGTACTATCGAGTTTGATGGAATAAATGTTTTAGAGGATCAAATGGGTTTGCGTAAAATCTTAGGCTATTTGCCTCAAGAGTTTGGAGTTTATCCAAATATGTCTGCAGAGAAACTCTTAGATTATTTTGCACAGCTAAAAGGAATTGCGTCAAAGACAGAACGTGCATCCATAGTTAAACAAGTTTTAGAAGTTACAAATTTATACGAAGTTCGATTAAAAGATGTAAACGGGTATTCCGGAGGAATGAAACAACGATTTGGTATAGCTCAGTTATTGTTAAATAATCCAAAATTAATTATTGTTGACGAACCTACAGCTGGTCTAGATCCTGCTGAAAGGCATCGTTTCCTGAATGTTTTGCGTGAAATAGGGACTAACCATACCGTTATTTTTTCGACACATATCGTAGATGACGTGAATGAGCTTTGTAATGAAATTGCTATTTTAAATGGAGGAAAAATTTTGACTCAAGGTACTCCAAAAGCGGTAGTAGAGAAATTAAATGGATCCATTTGGACAAAAATTATAGAAAGAGAATTTTTAGAGCAAAACGAATTAGAGTTCAACGTAATTTCTTCTAATTATAACCAAGACAACACTCTTAATATTAGGGTGCATAGTACTGAGAAACCAAATGAAAGTTTTGTTGCGGCAACGCCTCAACTAGAAGACGTTTATTTTGTAGCACTTAAAAAAGACGCCATATTATGTTAGGAACAATTTTTAATTTTGAGCTAAAGCGCTGGTTTAAAAACCCTGCTTTTTATATCTATATGGGTATATTTTTTGTCCTATCGATGTTAATGATGGCTACCAATTTGGGGTTTTTTGATGGCTTGTCCAGTACGACTGCTTCCAATCAATTGGCTAATTCGCCTGTTGCTTTGAATGGTATAATCAATGGGCTTTCTGTATTAACCTACTTTTTACTACCATCTATAGTTGGAGCTTCGATTTACCGAGATTTTAAATACAATATGCACACAATTCTTTTTTCCTATCCGTTTACAAAAATGGATTATCTATTGGGGAAATTCTTGAGTTCGTTAACAATTGTAATTTTGGTTGTTTTGAGTATCGGTTTAGGTGCTTTTTGTGCGTCTTATTTACCGGGAATTAATCAAAGTTTATTGGGGCCAGTAAGGATTGTAGGATATTTGCAAGTTTACTTTATCTTCGTTATCCCTAACTTATTTTTTTATGGGGCAATCGTTTTTGCTGTTGTTACTATCACAAGAAACATTTCGGTTGGTTTTATAACAGTGATTTTGTTATTGTTTGTCCAAAGTATGGTTAGTAGTTTTACAAATGATACCGATAATCAATACATAGCAGGACTTCTAGATCCTTTTGGTAGCGAGGCATTATCTTATTATACTAAATACTGGACTGTTGCAGAAAAAAACACAAACTTAATTCCGTTTGAGGGTGTACTAGTATACAATAGGTTATTATGGCTGGGAATTGCACTGTTGGTTATGGTTTTTATGTATCGTTATTTTTCATTTACTCAAAGTGCTTTAACATTGGGAAGAAGTAAAAATGAAGAGCGCGTTACCAAAAATAATTTTGGTGGGATTACTCGCATCAACTTACCCGAAATTCAGTTTGATTACTCAAATAAACAATACCTTAAAACGGCTTGGAATTTATCTAAAGTTGACTTCAAGCTTATTGTAAAAAACTGGATTTTTATAAGCATTGTTATCGTTGGATTGCTTTTTATTCTACTAACTTCACTTAGTGCAGGCGAAATATTTGGAACAAAAACCTATCCTGTAACGTGGCAAATGTTGGCTTTACCAGGAAGTGCTTTTAGTCTTTTCATTAATGTGTTGACTTTTCTTTTTGCAGGGATTTTGGTCCACAGAGGATTTGCAACTAGAATGAACCATTTAATCGATGTAACGCCAATTCCTAATTGGGTATTGCTGTTTTCAAAATTTCTAGCTTTATTGCAAATGCAAGTTGTCCTTTTGGCAGTTATCATGATTGGCGGAATCACAATTCAAGCATATAATGGTTTTTTTGATTTTGAAATAGGTCATTATTTGTTTGAATTATATGCCATTAAATTAGTACACTTTGTTATTTGGGCATTTTTAGCACTCTTTATACAAACGCTATTCAAAAACTATTTACTTGGTTTTTTTGTATTACTTATTCTTTCTATTGGTTTGGTTTTTATTCCAGAAATTGGAGTGGAGCAAGACGTTTTTAGGTTTAATAGCGATACTGGGTTTCAATATTCAGACATGAATGGTTATGGCAATACGTTGCCTATGTATTACATGTACAAAGGCTATTGGTTTCTATTTGGTTTAGGAATTTTTGGTCTCACACTTTTGTTTTGGACAAGGGGAGTTGGTCAATCTGTACGTTCTAGATTTGTCGATGCAAAAGCGAGATTTAATAGTAAAACAGCCTTGTTAATCACCGTATCATTTATAGGTTTTCTAGCTCTAGGAAGTACAATTTATTATGAAGATAATGTTGTAAACGAATACAGATCACAAAAGGATGCTGAAAAATCTCAAGTAGAATGGGAAAAGAAATATAAAAAGTATCAGTTGTATGCGCAACCTAGAATTACAGATATTAAGGTAGATTTAGACCTGTTTCCAGAGGAACGCAATTTTATTGCTAGAGGAACCTATGTTTTAAAAAATAAAAGCGCAGTAGGTATAGATTCGGTTTTTGTTAATTACATAGACTATGAAACTAAAATTGCTTTCGCAAAAGGAACGCAACTCGTTTCTAAAGATTCTGTTTATAATTTCAATATTTACAAATTGGCTAAAACTTTATTGCCAGGCGATTCGATAGTTATGTCTTTTGAGGTCAAAAATAAAGAGAATACCTTATTTAAAAATAACTCGCCAGTTATTTATAATGGAACTTTTATCAATAACAGTTCTTTTCCATCTATCGGATATAGCGAAAATGGAGAGTTAAATGATGATGATGTTCGAAAAAAGTATGGTCTTAAGCCTAAGGAAAGAATGGCAAGCCCAATGGATTCTATCGCAAGAAAAAACAATTACATTAGTACTGATGCTGATTGGTTAACATTTGAAACTACAGTGAGCACCTCAGGTGATCAGACAGCAATTGCACCAGGTTATTTGCAAAAACAGTGGAAAAAAGAGGGTAGAAATTATTTTCACTATAAGATGGACCAAAAAATGCTGAACTTTTATGCTTATAATTCGGCTCAATATGAGGTGAAGCGTGACAAATGGAAAAATGTTGCCATCGAAGTTTATTATCATAAAGGGCACGAGTACAATCTAGATCGAATGATTGCTGGAGTAAAAAAATCCTTAGACTACTATACAGCAAACTTTAGTCCGTATCAGCATAAGCAAGTTCGAATCATGGAATACCCTAGAACGCAAGGTACCTTTGCGCAGTCATTTGCCAATACCATTCCATTTTCAGAGGCTATAGGTTTTATAGCAGCCGTAGATGATGAGAATAAAGATGCCGTAGATTATCCTTTTGCGGTGACCTCGCATGAGGTAGCTCATCAATGGTGGGCACACCAAGTAATTAGCGCAAACGTTCAAGGCGCTACCATGTTATCAGAGAGTTTGTCAGAGTACAGTTCCCTAAAAGTTTTAGAACGTCAGTACGGTAAATCTCAGATGCGTAAATTTTTGAAAACATCACTTGACCGCTATTTAACAGGAAGAACGGTAGAGAGTAAAAAGGAAAAACCCTTGATGTACAATGAAAACCAACAATACATTCACTACGAAAAAGGATCTCTTGTGTTTTATGCTTTAAGTGATTTTATCGGAGAGCAAAAATTAAATGGTGTTTTGAAATCATACATTCAAAAAGTAGGTTATCAAGATGCTCCTTACACAAATTCAGTAGAGTTAGTTGCGCTTTTAAAACAAGCCACACCCGATTCTTTACAGTACGTGATTAATGACATGTTCGAAAACATTACTTTGTATGACAACCGTGTTAAAAACGCTACTTCAAAAAAACTACCCAATGGTAAGTACCAAGTTGACATCGAATTTGATGTTGCGAAATACAAAGCGGATGATCAAGGGAAGCGAATTTTTAAAGATAAAGCTGGTAAAACATTAACCTATAAAAAGAAAGGTGATATTATTGCTACAACTTCGTTACCGCTGCAGGATTATATAGAAATAGGTGTTTTTACAGAAGAAACAGTTAAGGACATAAAAACCGAGAAGGAATTGCATCTCAAGAAATATAAAATCAATAAGATTGACAATAAAGTTTCAATCATCGTGGATAAAAAACCAACAGAAGTAGGTGTTGACCCTTACAATAAATTAATCGATACGAACTCCAACGATAACCGAAGAAAATTATAATGTTTTAAGTCAACTGAGAGGCGGAGAGTTAATCTTCGCCTTTTTTCTTATGTACTTCTAAAAAGTTATTTTTTGAACTTATCGTAATTAGCATTAAATTTATATAATGAAAAAACATAGAATTATTACGGTAACAGTAAATCCAGCCCTTGATAAAAGTGCTCACTTTAGAGGTTTGGTTGCTGAACAAAAAATTAGATGTGAACAACCTCGATTTGATGCTGGCGGTGGCGGAATCAATGTTTCTAAAGCAATTTCCCGATTAGGAGGGAATTCTCTCGCTATTTTTACGGCTGGTGGGCCTACGGGTGAAATGATTAAAAACTTGATGACCGATGAGGGTATTGACATTGATACTATTAGTGTAGCTAGCTGGACTAGAGAGAGTTTTGTAGCTGTAGATGATAATACCAATTCTCAATATCGTTTTGGTTTTCCAGGTGCCGCAATTAGTTCGCTCGAAAAGGAGGAAATAATCCTAAAGATAAAAGCGATTGACACTGAATTATTAGTGTTAAGCGGAAGTATAAATGAAGGACTTCCCGCAAATTTTTATCAGCAAATAGCTGAAATCGTAAAAGAGAAGAATATTAAAGTAATTGTAGATACTTCAGGCGAATCACTAGAAAAGATATTGCAAGTAGGCGTTTATCTTATCAAACCTAATGTTGGAGAATTAGCTAAGTTAGTTGGTGTCGAAAGGTTAGAAATGGATGAAGTAAACGAAGCTGCGAAAAAAATTATTGATGAAGGTGGAGCAGAGATCGTGGTAGTTTCTCTTGGGCCACAAGGAGCTGTTCTAGTAACTAAAGATTCGTATGATTATGTTGCAGCTCCTAATGTTGTTAAAAAAAGCACAGTAGGCGCAGGCGATAGTATGGTTGGGGGTATGGTGTGGGCGCTTTCACAAAATAAAAGCCTTCAAGAAGTAATTCGATGGGGTGTAGCCTGTGGATCTGCAGCAACTATGAATGAAGGTACACAATTGTTTAAATCAGAGGATGCTACCCGATTATTTGATTGGTTATCGAAACAAGGACAGTCGTGAAATATCAGCTAAATTGATAAAGTGATGTGACACTTGTGTATTATCTTTTTAAGGTAAAGTGCGACTTAAATATTTTTTCTTTTCCGTCTAAAATATAGTTTACCGTAAACCAATAGTCATCTGATGGTAAGTCTGCTCCATTATATCTTCCGTCCCATCCATAGGTTGCAGTATTAAATCGTTGTAATAATTTACCATATCGATCAAAAATAGAAACGGTAGAAGTGGGTTGTGCAGCTAAGTCGGTTATGTTCCAATAGTCATTATATCCATCATTATTTGGAGTGAAAAATTTTGGGTATTTTAGCACGGTAATAGTTAAAATAGTAGTGTAGCAATTTCCTTTTTTATCATTAATATAGATTAAGTGCTCACCCGATGAAACGTTTGTAAAAACAGGATCGTCTTGAAAAGTTCCGTCATCTAATTTATATTCGTACTCACCATATCCTACAAGAGCAGTAACTGTAACATCTATTACATCTGTAAATGCATCAGATATTGTGGCAGTAGCAATTGCTGGACCCGATTTTTCTACCCTAAAAGTAGTTGGATTATACCCGCAATCACTGCCAGTGTTGGCACTATTTGTTGTTATTATCACGTCATAAGTACCTTCTTTATCCGTTGTGAAACTAGGTCCAGTTCCTAATAGTACCCCGCTTAAAAACCAGTTTACGGTGTACTTTGACGGATCTAAATTAGAATTAGCAGTGAAGGTATTTAGCACGTTTCCAGTAATGTAATCTACACAAACTATGCCGTTGGCTAATTGTAAATCCTTAATTGGGTATATGATTACATCAAATGATTTTTCATCAAAACAATTGCTGTTATCAGCAGCTGTAGCATAGATGTACAAGGTCTCATTCGTGGCTATACGATCACCAGTAAAGTATTTTGTGCCACCACCTTTTGTGTCAGAGAAATAATCTCCCTCGGTTAGTGGGGGAAGTGTATAGTAATCACATGCGGTAACTGAGTTTGGTTGCACAAGCTGTGGTGTTTTGCTAACGGTCACAGTAAATTCACTTTCGTCTTCACAAACAATTCTTGTCCCAGTTTTAGCATAAACATAAAGTGTTTGTGTGTTCGAAATAACTGTTCCGTCAGGTAGTAGGTTTCCTTTTCCTCCAGGAAGAGTGTAGTAATCACCTGAATTTAAAGTAGGTAATGTGTAACTATCACAAACACTAATGTTATTTGGCTTGTCTACTGTCACGCCAATGATATTGATAGTGATTGCGTTTTCATTAGAACAAGTTTGCAGGTCGGGCCATTGGTTATATAAATAGATAGTTTGTGTTTGCGTAATAATTTGACCAGGGTTTAATCTAGTTCCTTTACCTTGAGATTCAGAGTAGAATAAACCGTCACTAACGTTTGGTATGGTATAGGATGTGCATGCAGTAACATCTGTGAGTATGCTAAGTTTGGGTATATCACGTATTTCTATTTTAAAACTAGACTCCTTTGTACAGTCGTTCACAAGATTATTAATGTATATCGTTTGTGAAGTACTAATTTGGTCTCCCTCATTTAATGTGTTTCCCGTACGGTTAGAGCCAGTGTAGTAAGTGCCGTTTGTTAGTCGTGGCAGAATATAGGGGTCGTTTTTACAACGTACAACATCATTTAATTGATCTACTTCTGGAAATGGTTTTATAACTACATCAAAAGATAAATTAGTTGTGCAGTTAGGCGTAGTTGTAGTATTTGCAAATACATAGATGGTAGTAGAGTTCGTTATTGTAGTCCCAGATGGTATTAATGTTCCTGCCCCAGCCGCTTGAGTATAATAATTGGCATAGCTTAGTGCGGGTAGCGTATAAGAACCACAAAATGATTGATTTGCGAAAGCAGGAATGATCGTAATGTCAAAGCTAGCCTCATTCGCACATTGTCCATCTATTGCATAAACATATAATGTTTGAGATGTGGTTATTAGTGTTCCTGCAGCAAGATTTGATCCATTGCCATTGACTGCCGTATAATATTCACCATTAGTCAATACTGGCAATGCATAACTGGTGCAAGTAACTACATCTGTTGGTGTATCTACTATAGGTAGAGGTATAATATTAATGTTGTACGGTTGATCTTGACAAATACTTCCTTCTACAACAGCATAATAATAAACAGTTTGGTTGGTGGTAAGTCTTGTTCCCGCGGGAAGCAAGGTCCCGCTTCCTGCTGGTCCATTCGATTCTGTGTAAAAATTTCCTTCAGTAGGATTAGGTACAATAAAAACACCACAATAGTCCTCCGGAATCGTGTATTCATCTACTAAGGTGACGGTAAAGCTAGATTCATTGGTACATGACTTAGCGTCTGGGCTACTAAAAATATAATACGAACCACCAGTATCAATGATATCGCCAGCAAATAGTGGCATACCAGTGCCATTGGTTCCTGTAAAATAATTTCCATTTGTCAAGCTAGGCAGTGTGTATGTAGAACATGCCGTGACATTTGGTAATAGGTCTACAACAGGTCTTGGATTTAAAATAATATCAAAAGATGTGATGTTAAAACAAGATTGATTTGAAATGTTGCTCATTCGAACCCAAATAGAAATTGTTTTCGGGTTAGGAGCTATAGAATATAACGAAGGTAGCGGGTTGCTGTTGGATAGAGCGTCTGCTTCAGCGGAATGATAACTTATGTTGAACATATTTGGATCTTTACCATCAAGTACGGTTGTATTGTTTTGACTTAAATCTATTTGGTTACCTCCAATTAAATCGCAAAGTTCAATAGTATCTGGTTTCTTTGGGATTTCTGGAGTGTCGAGAACTAGCTTGAACGACAAAACCGAATTACAAAATTCATTAGATGCTTTGCTTCTTATTTTAATGTAAATCGTCTCTTCGCTAGTTGTACTATAATTTTGAGGAAAAGCTATCGGATTTAAATTTGAATTAGCGTCGGATAACGTTTTGTAATAGAAAGCTTCATACTTAGATGCGTCAATTCCTAAACTTGTGCTGTTGTTTACAGCTAAATTAAACATGTGGATGGCGGCACCTGAATCACAATTTCTAAGGTCGACGGGTGTGTTAATTTGTAGATCTTCAAAAATAACTTCGTCTTCGATTACGCAATTAGTTCCTACTTGTTCTATACTTACTTGATAGTTGCCTGGGCTATTTACAACTAAAGATTCTTGCGTTTCTCCTACTAGGATTTGGTTGTTTTTTTTCCATGTATGGATATATTTGGGATCCGTTAATCCCGTTTTGATTTCATAAGAATTGCCTTCGCAAATCGTCTGGTCTGGTCCTAAATCAATTGTAGTTGTAAAAGTACCAGAACTCAAAAACACAGCTGAGTCGTAATTAGAATCGTTGGCATCTCCTATAACAATTCGGATACGGTAGGAACGGTTAGGTATTACAACAGCAGCCGCGTTGAGGATTTGAGTAAAACCTCTCATATTAATAGAGGATGCGCTTGGATCTGTTAGGTTGTAAGTCGAAAAGAGATTCGGGTTTACGGATATGCAAGACGAATTATATTGATTATCTCTAATGTTTTTTACCGATACAGGCTCATTAGTACCTGGAACAATTGCTAAGTTAGTTGTGGTATTAGTTGCTAAATCAGTAAGTAAAAAGGCAAATACGTCACTAAAGCCGCATTGAAACTCTCCAAACTCATTGGAGGCAAACAAAAAATCAAAACTAAAATTTGTAGACAACGGAATAAAATTAAATTCTAAGAAGGCGACATCAGTAATAGGAGAACTTTGGCCAGAGCTATTGCTAATATTTTGTAAAGTAGGATCAGTATTGGTGTTTATTTGGCTGCTGAGGTTGTTGCCAGTGTATTGTCCTTCAGTATATTTAGCAATTCCATTTCGAATAATTACTCCTTCTGTTACGGGGAACAAACCACCATTATTGTTGAAGTAAGCAGTAGACTGGCTAGAGGAAATAGATATGTTAGAAACTGTTGTACATGAATTCCCTAAAAGCAGTTGCACTAATTGATCTGCACTTCGGCTTGTGTCATCTACTAGTATACTTTGGCAAAAAGCATTTGAGCAGAATAATGCAAAGAAAAATAGGTAAACGTTTTTCAAAATGATTGTGCTTTAGTAGAGTTTGTGCTTTAGTAAAGGTACAAAAAAACTAAGTTTAGTGTATTTTATCTAGTAAATACGCAGTTAATAGATAAAATTAAAATAAAATTTACTAATAAGATTACAAGCTAAATGCAAAAGATAACAGTATTTGCTGCTTTAGAGTTGAAACTATTTTTTTGGTATTAATTTTAAAAACAAAAAAACCTGATGGATTTTAATCATCAGGTTCTCAAGTGTATATTTATGAATCCCTTTCTCAGGACTTAGGGATCTTTAATCATTCAATTTTAAAACAGCCATAAATGCCTCTTGTGGAATCTCTACATTTCCAACTAAACGCATACGCTTTTTACCTTTTTTCTGTTTTTCAAGTAATTTACGTTTTCTAGAAATATCTCCACCATAACATTTTGCGGTAACATCTTTACGTAACGCTTTTATCGTTTCACGTGAAATTACTTTTACACCAATTGCTGCTTGAACTGGAATATCAAATTGCTGTCTTGGAATTAATTCCTTCAACTTTTCACACATTTTCTTTCCAATTGAGTAGGCGTTGTCTGTGTGCATTAAAGATGATAATGCATCAACTATTGTAGCATTTAATAAAATATCAACTTTCACTAAACTAGAGGTTCGCATTCCTATGGGCGTATAATCAAAGGATGCATATCCTTTAGAAACCGTTTTCAATCGGTCGTAAAAATCAAATACAATCTCTGCTAAAGGCATATCAAAAGTTAATTCCACACGTTCAGTAGTCAAATACGTTTGATTGGTAATCAAACCACGTTTTTCGATACACAAACTCATTACATTTCCAACATAATCGGCTTTTGTAATAATGGTAGCCTTGATAAATGGTTCTTCGACATGATCTAAACGAGAAGGTTCAGGTAGGTCAGAAGGATTATTTACTATTAAAATTGTATCAGGATCTTTTTTAGTGTAAGCATGGTAGGAAACGTTAGGAACTGTTGTGATTACAGTCATATTAAACTCGCGCTCTAAACGTTCCTGAATAATCTCCATATGCAACATTCCTAAAAATCCACAACGGAAACCAAAACCTAAAGCCGCCGAACTTTCTGGCAGGAACACTAACGAAGCGTCGTTTAATTGTAGTTTTTCCATAGAGTTCCTCAACTCTTCATAATCTTCAGTGTCTACTGGATAGATTCCTGCAAAAACCATTGGTTTTACATCCTCAAAACCAGTAATTATATTGGTAGTTGGGTTTTTTGCGTCTGTCAACGTATCCCCTACTTTTACTTCTTTAGCTTCTTTAATTCCAGAGATTAAATATCCAACATCACCTGCTGAAATCACTTGCTTTGGAACTTGGTTCAATTTTAAAGTACCAATTTCGTCTGCAAAATATTCATTACCGGTAGCCATGAATTTTATCTTCTGACCTTTCTTGATTTGTCCATTTTTGACACGAAAAATCACTTCAATACCACGAAATGGATTGTAGTGTGAGTCAAAAATTAAGGCTTGTAATGGCTCTTCAGGGTCACCTTGTGGTGGTGGAATTTTTTCGATAATAGCTGCTAATATGTTTTCAACACCAAAGCCTGTTTTACCAGAGGCATGAATAATATCTTCCAATTTACATCCTAACAAGTCGATGATGTCATCACTAACTTCCTCAGGATTTGCAGATGGTAAATCTACTTTATTCAAGACTGGAATAATTTCCAAGTCATTCTCTAACGCCAAATATAAATTAGAAATAGTTTGCGCCTGAATACTTTGGGCTGCATCTACAATTAAAAGTGCTCCTTCACAAGCTGCAATAGAACGCGAAACCTCATATGAAAAATCGACATGCCCTGGAGTGTCAATTAAGTTTAAGATGTATTCCTCCCCTTTATAGGTGTATTCCATTTGTATAGCGTGACTCTTGATTGTGATTCCACGTTCTCTCTCAAGGTCCATATTATCAAGTAATTGTGCTTTTTCCTGACGAGCAGTAACGGTTTGTGTAGCGCCGAGTAAACGGTCAGCTAATGTGCTTTTACCGTGATCAATATGTGCAATAATGCAAAAATTCCTTATTTTTTTCATTTTATCCATCTGTAATTTTCATCCAAAATGCTGTCGCATTTAGTAGGCAAAGATAAGCCAAAGTTTTGATTTATAAGGGTGGCAGGATAAATTCTATAAAAACCAATTTATACACTATTTATGTTATTCTCCAGGCAGATTTTTGTTCTCTTTTTTCTCGGATTCATACACTACTACTGCGTTTGGTGCTTCAGTATTAGGTAGCACTTTTACTACTTTTTCTTTTTCATATTGCTCTATAAAAACCGCATAATCTGCAGGTTCAATTCGGGCGCCGATATATTCAGTGTAAGTTTTAGTAAATTGAGCACCAAAATATAAGATGGCCGCGGTGTAATAAACCCAAACTAAAATAACGATCAAAGAGCCCGCCGCTCCATAAGCTGATCCTGTCCCACTAACATCAATATAAATTCCGATTAAAAAGCGTCCTAACATAAACAAACAAGCTGTGAAAAAGGCTCCGATTTTCACGTCTTTCCATTTTATTTTAGCATCGGGTAATACTTTAAATATTACGCCAAAAAGTATAGTAATCACCGCAAAACTTATTAAAACATTGATGACCTCAAACACAATTAAAATCACGTCAGGGAAGTAATTTTTCAACCAGTCATTTATAGCAAGTAACACACCATTAACCATTAGCGAAACAATTAGCAAAAAACTTAGGCCCGCAATTAGTGATGATGAAAGTAAACGATCCTTAATCCATTTTAACCACCCTCGCTTTGGTTTTGCTTTTAATTTCCAAATAATATTAATAGAATCTTGAATTTCTCCAAAAACGGATGTTGCCCCGATAAGTAAAGTTAAACTACCTATAATAATTGAAAAAGTTGTTTTGCCTGAAAGAGTTGTATTTTTAATCACATCCTGAATTTGGGAAGCTGCTTCATTACCAATCAAGCCATTAATTTCACCAAATACTTGTCCTTGTATTGCTTCTTTGCCCAAGAAAATACTCGCTAAGGAGATCATTAGTAATAATAATGGTGCCAATGAAAAAACGGTATAGTACGATAAAGAAGCACTAAGTTTTAATGCTCGATTGTCTATGAATCCATGGAATGAATCTTTTAAAATATCGAAAGCTATTATGATTTTTGATTTGAGTCTCATAAATACAAAGTTGAACTACAAAGTTATACGTTTATTCTTAAAAATATTTATGAAATTACAGGGAGGTTTTGCAACATTGAGCAAAAAGTAGTACTCTTAGTAATGAAGCTCTTTTTTACTTAAAATGTTGTAATTTTGCATCAAAATTAAGCAGATGATTAAAATAGGCAACATAGAATTACCAGATTTCCCTTTACTTTTAGCACCTATGGAGGATGTGAGCGATCCGCCTTTTCGTAGATTGTGTAAAATGCATGGGGCTGACATGATGTATTCTGAGTTTATTTCTTCGGAAGGTTTAATACGGGATGCGATCAAAAGCCGCATGAAGTTAGATATTTTCGATTATGAACGTCCTGTCGGCATCCAAATTTTTGGTGGTGATGAAGAAGCGATGGCACTTTCATCGAAAATCGTTTCAACTGTTAATCCTGATATAATTGACATTAATTTTGGCTGTCCTGTTAAAAAGGTAGTTTGCAAAGGTGCTGGAGCCGGAGTACTAAAAGATGTTGATTTAATGATTCGCTTGACGCAAGCCGTTATAGATAGTACGCATTTACCAGTTACTGTTAAAACTCGCTTGGGTTGGGATGATAGTTCTATCAATATCGATGAAGTCGCAGAGCGTTTACAAGATATAGGTGTTGCTGCTTTGAGTATTCATGCTCGCACAAGAGCTCAAATGTACAAAGGTCATTCTGACTGGTCTCATATTGCTCGTATAAAGAATAATCCTAGAATTACCATGCCTATTTTTGGAAACGGCGATATAGATAGTCCTGAAAAAGCATTACAATACAAAAACGAATACGGAATTGACGGAATCATGATTGGTCGTGCTGCGATTGGGTATCCTTGGATTTTTAATGAAATCAAACATTTCTTTGAAACAGGTGAGCATCTCGCTAAGCCTACAGTTGTAGATAGAGTAGAAGCAGTACGTAACCACTTAACTTGGGCTATGGAATGGAAAGGAGAACGATTAGGAATTGTAGAAACACGTCCACATTATACTAATTACTTCAAAGGAATACATTCTTTTAAACCCTTCAAGCAACAATTAGTGACAGAGGATAATCCTCAAGCGTTGTTTGCAATTTTAAATGAAATTCAAGAAGCCTATGCTGGATACGAAGTTGTCTAGTTTCAAGTATAAACAGAAAATGCTACTAAATATTTGGTAGCATTTTTTCTTTAACCGTAAATTCTAATCCAATAACTTTTTACTTACGCGACTGCTAGCAATCAGTGAAGCAATAAATCCAAGAGTAATAATAGTTCCCATTACAATAGCAACATTTTCTAAAGAAAAAACCACTGGATAAGCTAAAGTTGGTGTAAGCATTATGAGCTCATAATGTTGTTGTAGTAATACAATGGCGATTCCTAATCCAAGACCTATGAGTCCGCCAATGACACTCAGTAAAGTACCTTGAAGTAAAAATATTTTTCGTAAATCTTTAATTTCAACACCTAAATTAAACAGTGTTTTAAGATTTCCTTTTTTGTCCAAAATCATCATGATCAAAGCGCCAATTAGATTGAATAAAGCAACAACTATAACGAGTGTAAAAATTAAATAAACAACAATGTTCTCTGTGTTCAACATCTTGTATAGAGACTCATTTAGTTGAGCTCTATTTTTAATTGTAATCTTGTTTTTAAAAATAGTTTGCAGTTTTTCAGTCAAAGCAGCTTCATCAGCCCCTATTTTTTCCTTAATTTCAATTCCTGAAACTTGATTGGGTTGGTATTCTAATAGTTCTTGAGCCAGTCCTAAATCAGAAAAAACATATTTTGAATCCAGATCTTCACTAATTGCATAAACGCCCACAGGCACGATTGCACTTTTATTAAAAGCTTGTTCTGCATTTTCTATGTTTCCCTTCCCAGGTTTAGGAACGAGGACTTCTAATTGCTTATTGAAATCGAGTAGTCCTAACGAAAATTTTTGGGCAATACCATACCCTACAACAACTTGGTATGTGTTTGCTTCAATCCATTGACCAGTATACAAAGTTTTTTTAATATCGTTTACTGCACTAAAATTAGCATCGACACCTTTCAAGTAGGTGACCTCTTGCTTGTCATCAAAAGTAAATAAAACGCGCTCCTCAATGATTTTAGAGTAGGAAGCAAGACCCTCAATTTTCTTGATTTCGGTTTCTTGCGCAGGAGTAATAAAAAAAGATTTACCAATAGTACTCGTGATTTTTAAATCAGGGTCAAGATCGTTTGTGAAAGAAAGACTAAAAACTCTCAGTCCACTAAAAACGGATAGCACAACAAATAAAGCCATTGCGCCTACAACGATCCCCATGCTCGCAATGCGATTGATAATGTTTATAGCATTATTTTTGCTGTTACTGCGCAAGTAACGTTTGGCTATGTATAGAGGGAAATTCAAATTAGATTTGCTTGCGTTTTTCTAGCAAATCTCTGTTCTCAATAGGATTATCTCTATTGGCCAACGCAGTGTTAATTTTTTCGATATAGTCTAATGAGTCATCAATAAAAAATACCAAGTTAGGTACTTTTCGCAATTGCAAACGTACTCTTTGAGATAAATCGTGCTTGATGTTTTTTGCATTTGACTTCACGGCTTCTAAAATTTCAGGAGCTTTATCTTGAGGAAATACACTTAAATATACCGTTGCCACTGATAAATCTGTCGTTACAGTAACCTTGGATACCGAAATAATTAAATTACTTACTCCGTTTTTTCTCACTTCACCTTGCAGAATATCAACCAAATCTTTTTGGATCACCCCGCCTATTTTTTTCTGTCTATTTGTTTCCATAGTGCAAAAATACTACTTTTAAACATTAAACAAACAATTTTTGAAAGCAACCTATTGTTTAGGTATTTATTAAGGAGCTTTTTCCTGCTGTACACTGTATCTTTCCTGTTCGCAAAGGCGCACAGCAAATGATGCCGTTCCCATCAGGGCTAGGATGTTTACTGCTACTAAAACGGAATACGTGAATCAAAAAAAGTGAAAAATAATATTGCCATGCAAAGACCTTCTTTCTCCATATACGACGCATCTGCGGGCTCGGGTAAAACCTATTCACTCGTTAAAGAATATTTAAAAATTATTCTTACAGCTCATAAAAACGACGCTTATAGAAATATTTTGGCCATTACGTTTACCAATAAAGCGGTACACGAAATGAAAAGCCGAATCATAGGAAGTTTATCTGAGTTTGCCAAGGATGAGCCTTCGCAAAAAGCATCTGATTTGATGCAGGATATGATTAACGGAAAGAGGAAAGAGGATATTCCTGAAGAATGGACTGAAGAACCTATTGGTCTTTCGGAAATTCAAATTAAAACAAAATCACAGCAAATTATCAAACACATCATTCATAATTACGCTGCTTTTGATATTTCGACTATTGATAAATTTACACACAAAGTAATTCGTGCTTTTGCGCATGATTTAAATTTACCAATGACTTTTGAAGTTACTTTGGATACTGATAATTTATTAATTGAAGCTGTTGATGCCATCATTGCGCAAGCAGGTGAAGACGAAACGCTCACTAAGTTATTGATCGATTTTACCATGGAAAAAACCGATGATGATAAGTCATGGGATATTTCGCGTGAAATTCTAGAAACGGGTAAATTGGTGCTTAATGAAAATCATCGTTCTGAAATCACTAATTTCAGTGATAAATCAATTGCTGATTTTGTCGAAATTAAAAAGAAATTAATCAATTCTTGTAAAGAATTAGAAAAAGATAATACGGAGTTCGCGCAAGCAGCTTTAACGCTAATTGAAAATAACGGGATCGATTTAAAATCGTTTTCAAGAGGAACGTTTCCCAATCATTTAATCAGTATTCTTGATGGAAAATTTAATTCTAAAAATAAAACGTTTCATGAGTTTGATGATATTGCCATCAATAAAACAGCAAAAGACCGAGCACTAATAGAAAATCTGATTCCGGAGTTAATCCAGATTCTAGCTGCAATCTATAAAAATTTTGAGAAAAGAGACTTTTACAAAGCTTTTCTTAAAAATATAACGCCGCTTTCTTTGCTGAATACGGTGAGCAATGAATTGGCTAAAATTCAAGAGGAGCAAAATGTATTATCCATAACCGAATTTAATTCGCTTATTCATCGCGAAATTCAAAATCAACCTGCTCCTTTTATATACGAGCGCTTAGGGGAACGATATCGTCACTTTTTTATTGATGAATTTCAAGATACATCAGAGATGCAATGGCAAAATTTGATTCCGTTAATTGATAACGCACTTGCCGGTCAGGATGAGTATGGGGATAAAGGAACTTTAATGATTGTTGGTGATCCCAAACAATCTATCTATCGTTGGCGAGGGGGAAAAGCAGAGCAATTTATTGATTTAAGTAAAGAGGCTAACCCATTTAGTAATCCTGATAAAAAACTAGAACACTTAGATAAAAACTACCGTTCTTACTCGCAAGTCATTGACTTTAATAACGAGTTTTTCAAAATGCTTTCTGCTGAATTCTCACATCCTGATTATAAGGATTTGTACGAAAATCACAGTCATCAAAAATCGAACAATAAAACGGGCGGGTACGTCAACATTTCATTTATCCCACCAATCGAAAAATCTGCTGACGATGATGATGCTTTAGATAAAACGGAGTTGTATGTTTTAGCTGCATTAGACACCATTAAAAAAGTCCTTTTAAAAGGTTTTGAGTACAAGGATATCGTAATTTTAACTCGTAAACGGGATCAAGGAGTTGCTATTGCTAATTATTTGACAGAACAAAATATTCCGCTGTTATCTTCAGAGACCTTGATGATTCAAAACGCAACGGAAGTTCGTTTAATTATCCACTTATTAAAATACCTTAAAAACAATGCCGACTTGGAATCAAAAGCTTATTTTCTGCATTACATCGCAGAAAATATTCAAGACAAGTTACCCATACACGATTTTATTGCGCAAGGGATGGAGCATGAAAATGAAGCCGATTTTGAGCAATGGTTAATGAGTTTTGATATTTCGCTCTCTTTTCAAAACATTAGAAAAAAATCACTGTATGAAGCAGTCGAAATTGTTGTTTCAAAATTTTTGTCACCAAAATTAACTAAAGGGGGCGGTGCTTACGTGCAATATTTTCTGGACATTGTCCTGGAACGCGATGTTCGAAATCAAGCAGGAATAGCTGATTTCTTGAATTTTTGGGATAAGAATTCCAGTAAGTTTAGTATTCCTTCTCCAGAGGGGAACAATGCAGTGCGCATCATGACCATTCATAAATCAAAAGGATTGGAGTTTCCAGTAGTAATTATTCCATTTGCAGAAGAAGATTACAGCAGGAAACCAAAAGATAAATTATGGTTGGAAGCAGAGGGAGTGGATTTTGGTTTGCCGAAAGTGTTAATCGATAATAGTAGCGCCGTTGAAGGTTTTGGCGAACAGGCTAAGGCAGTGTTTGATTTAAAAAAGCAAGAAGAGTTGCTAGATAATATTAATGTTCTTTATGTGGCATTAACCAGAGCTGAGGAGCAGTTGTATTTAATATCGAATATGAACTTGACAAGTAAAGGTGAAGTGCAACCCAATAATATGTCGACTTTCTTTATCAATTACCTAGATAGTAAAGGAGGTTTTAATCCAGAACAATTTGAATACGAATTTGGTGATTCAGTAAAATTATCCAAGCCATCAAAACATGTTGACACTTCTAAAAAAATTGAGGTTGTTAGTGAAACTCTCAATCCTAAAAATATTAAAATTGCACAACGCGAAGCTTTAATGTGGGGAACACATCAGCAGGAGTCCATAGAGTACGGGAACGTGGTGCATGAGGTTTTATCATATGTTAAGACGAAGGCAGATGTCGAATTAGCCGTTGATAAAGCAATCGAGAACGGGTTAATCAACTATGGTCAAAAAGAGTTGGTGTATCAAACAATCTTAGATATTGTAAATCACAAAGAGCTAGAGGTTTGCTTTGCATCAGGTAATATAGTGCTGAATGAACAAACTATTATTCAAAAAGAAGGAAATACGATTAAGCCGGATCGAATGGTCGTTACTACAGATAATGAAGTGTATTTATTAGATTATAAAACAGGTGTACACAATGCTAAATATCAAAAGCAATTAGAAAATTATGAACATGCAATTGAACTAATGGGGTATAAAGTCGTAAAAAAAGCGCTGATTTACATCGGAAAAGAAATCGATGTAGTAAATTTGTAGCTTAAAAATGAATTATTCGCAAACCAGCACTATTTAGATTGTTGTAAATGAATTAAATGATTCAAGCTATTTAGGTTGTTTTGGCAATTACAAGAACTTTAAACAAATTAAACTTTAAACAAAATACACGATAAGTTATGTACGGTAAAATAAAAGAACATCTTCAAAATGAGTTACAAACAATTGAAGATAACGGAATATTTAAGAAAGAAAGAATTATCACTGGTCCTCAAGATGCTGAAATTACTATTTCGACGGGTGAAACCGTTTTAAATTTTTGTGCCAATAATTATTTAGGATTGTCATCCCATCCAGAGGTTGTTCAGGCTGCAAAAGATGCCATGGATACACATGGTTTCGGAATGTCATCTGTGCGTTTTATTTGTGGAACGCAAGATATTCACAAAACATTAGAAAGAAAAATTTCTGAATTTTACGGGACAGAAGATACAATTTTGTATGCAGCTGCTTTTGATGCAAACGGAGGAGTTTTCGAACCTTTATTAGGAGAAGGTGATGCAATAATCTCAGATAGTTTGAACCATGCTTCTATTATTGACGGAGTGCGTTTGTGTAAAGCATCGCGTTACCGTTATGAGAATAGCAATATGGAGGATCTTGAGCAACAGTTGATAAAAGCCAATGAAGCAGGTAGTCGTTTTAAGATTATTGTAACTGATGGTGTTTTTTCTATGGACGGTGTTGTAGCGCCTCTTGACAAAATTTGTGACTTAGCTGATAAGTATGATGCAATGGTAATGGTTGACGAATGCCATGCTGCTGGATTTATTGGGGCAACAGGAAAAGGTACACTTGAAGCAAAAGGAGTAATGGGTCGAGTAGATATTATTACAGGAACACTTGGTAAAGCACTAGGCGGTGCTATGGGCGGTTATACTACCGCTAAAAAGGAAATTATCGAGCTGTTGCGTCAACGTTCGAGACCGTACCTGTTTTCGAATTCATTAGCACCTGCAATTGTAGGGGCTTCGATTAAAGTTTTTGAGTTGTTAGAGAATGATACAACGTTAAGAGATCAATTAGAATGGAATACCAATTATTTCAAAATGGGAATGAAAAAAGCTGGCTTTGATATAGTAGACGGAGATTCTGCAATTGTTCCTGTAATGCTATATGATGCTAAATTATCCCAAAAAATGGCTGATGAGCTACTAAAAAAGGGTATTTATGTAATTGGATTCTTTTTTCCCGTAGTTCCCAAGGATAAAGCAAGAATTAGAGTACAGCTGTCAGCTGCACACACTAAAGCCCACTTAGACACGGCTATTGCTGCGTTTATTGCTGTGGGAACCGAATTAAGAGTTATATAATTTCAATTTGAATTTATATAATTATCATTTATTGGCAGCTTTTTGGTTTTTTTTTAACAATCTATTTTGTAGTTAAAGATTTACGCATTACTTTTGCTGATAATTAACTAAATTGTAATTAAAATTTTTAAGTATGAAACATCTTAACAAACTCTTAGTTGCTGTTATGTTGGTGATGGGAATAAGTTCTCACGCTCAAGACAGTAACAACCCATGGGCTATTGCTTTTGGAGCAAACGCAATAGACACTAGAACTAGTGCAGGTCAAGAAGGCTTCCACCATTTTGATCAAATGTACAACGTAAAAGACAATTGGAATATTCTCCCTTCTGTTTCTTACCTTAAAGTATCTAAATTTGTTGGAAGTAATTTCTCTGTATCTTTACAAGGATCTGTTAATAAAATGGATAAATTTGTAGTAGATGTTAGACCTGTTTTGGTTACTAACCCAGGTGATTTAATGTATTACGGTATTGATGGAGCTGTTAGATACAGTTTCATGAATTTGATCAAATCTAAAGTAATTGACCCAAGCGTTAACTTAGGTGGAGGATATACTTTCTTAGGAAAATCAAGCTACGGGACAGTTAATGGAGGTGTAGGATTAACTTTCTGGTTATCTGAAAATGTAGGTCTAGAATTAGGTACTACATATAAAAAATCTTTTGGAGACAGAATGTCACCAGTTGGTTTCCCAATTGCTCCTTCTTACTTTCAACATACAGCTGGTATTGTTTTCAAATTTGGTGGAAAAGATACTGATGGTGATGGAATTTATGACAAAGATGACGCTTGTCCAGAAGTTGCTGGTTTAGCTCAATTTAATGGATGTCCTGATACTGATGGAGACGGAATCCAAGATAGCGAAGATGCTTGTCCAGAAGTTGCTGGTTTAGCTGCATTCAATGGTTGTCCTGATACTGATGGAGACGGAGTAGCTGATAAAGATGATGCTTGTCCAGATGTTGCTGGTTTAGTAGCATTAAAAGGTTGTCCAGATGCTGATGGAGATGGAGTAGCTGACAAAGATGACAAATGTCCTACAGTTGCAGGTCCTAAAGATAACGCAGGTTGTCCTTGGCCAGATACTGATAAAGATGGTGTGTACGACAAAGATGACATGTGTCCAACAGTTGCTGGTCCTGCAAGTAACAAAGGATGTCCTGAAGTAACTGCTGAAGCAATGGATGCTCTTCAAATGCAAGCTAGATTTATCTACTTCAACAGTGGAAAATCAACTTTCAAAGAAAAAGATGTGCCACAAAGATTAGATGCTATGGCTGATGTTCTTAAAAACTACCCTAACTCAAACTTCTTAATTGAAGGACATACTGATAGTGACGGAAGTAATGAGTACAACCAAGGTCTTTCTGATGATAGAGCAGCTGCTGTTAAAGAAGCTTTAGTACAAAGAGGTATCAACGCTAGTAAAATTACTACTGTTGGATTTGGAGAAACTACTCCAGTTTCTACAAACAAAACTGCTGCTGGTAAAGCATTAAACAGAAGAACTGAAGTGAAATTAGTTAAATAATTTCTTTCTAAAATATTTATAGAAAACGCCTCGATTTATCGAGGCGTTTTTTTATTTTTATGAAATGATAAATTCTTCTTTTTTAGATAAAATAGCACAGGTTTTAATTCATGATTACTCCGATAAACTATCGGATACAATAATAGTACTTCCAAATAAAAGAGCTAAGATATTTTTGATCGAAGCCCTAAAAAAACGAGTTAATACCAATATACTTTCGCCAGAAATTATTAGTATTGAAGATTTTATTCAAGATATTGCTGCTATACGCACAGTGGATCCCATAGAGCTATTATTTGAATTCTATGAAGTTTATTTGTCAGTCACTGAAAAATCAAGCCAACAGTCTTTTGAGTTATTTGCTAATTGGGCAAAAATGCTTTTACAAGACTTTAATGAGATTGATCGCTATTTATTAGATCCAACCCATGTTTTATCCTACTTAAAAGATATCGAGGACATCAAAAAATGGGGAATTGAGGTTGAAAACAAAACCCAACTGCTCGAAAACTATATTGATTTCTGGAAATTACTACCCAATTACTATCAATCGCTGTATGCACACCTTCTTAAAAAAGGGATAGGATATCAAGGGTTAATTTACCGTCAAGCAGTCGATAACCTTATTCCTTTTTCTAAAACAATTACTGGTAAAAAATATGTTTTTGCTGGCTTCAATGCATTAAATGCCTCAGAAGAAAAAATTATACAATATCTCATTGCTTCAGATCAAGCTAAAATTTATTGGGATGCTGATCAAACTTTTCTTAACGATCCCTATCATGATGCTGGATTGTTTTTAAGACGTTTCAAATCCAATTGGAAATACTATAAGTCCAATCCTTTTGAGTGGATTCTCGACGATTTCTCGCAAACCAAAAACATTCAAGTTATTGGTACACCCAAAACCATTGGTCAAGCTAAAATTACAGGTATTATAATTGAAAATATTATCAATGAAAACCCAACTGCTTCACTGGATAAAGTTGCTGTAGTTCTAGGTGAGGAAAATGTGTTGGTCCCGTTATTATATTCATTACCATCTACGGTAGGTGCTTTAAATATTACGATGGGATATTCGAGCAAGAATAATCCTGCACAAATATTGATTGCCAAACTATTCAAAATGCATACTAACGCTCTGTCTCGAAACGCAAAAAGTTATGTGTTTTATTACAAAGATGTATTAGATATTTTGACGCATCCATTAGTAGAACCTTACGCGAAAACGGCCGGATTGGTCAATACAATTAATCAAAATAATTATACTTTTATTACGCATCAAAAGGTAATGGAGCTGCATCGAGAACCAACAGAACTATTCTCTTTATTGTTTACCAAATGGGATGGTGGGTCCATGGCTGTATTGCAAATGCTTTCCAATTTATTATTGACTATCAAGAATAATTTGAGTAACGATAATGAAGAAGAAAAAATAGCAAAATCATTTGTGTTTGCTATTTTTAAAGTAATAAACAAACTGATTAATTATTATTCAAAACATGAACACATTGATAAGATTGATACG
>Ga0180008_1000098_pt1 | contig 89024 bp, 86 predicted proteins | sample MM_PW_MetaG_FD_121121 | JGI IMG/M metagenome (GOLD analysis project Ga0180008, IMG submission 121121) | Groundwater microbial communities from the Aspo Hard Rock Laboratory (HRL) deep subsurface site, Sweden - MM_PW_MetaG | ecosystem: Environmental > Aquatic > Deep subsurface > Groundwater... | reverse complement strand
GGAGCCCGCGGCGCGGGAAGCGGAGCCTCCGGCCGGCGCCTCTTCCCGCGCCGCGCGCGCGGAATCGAGGCGCCCGGTGAGGCGCTTGGTTATCTCGGCGTACAGCGGCCTCGACGCGTCGTCCCCGCAGAGGTCGGGATGATAGCGCCTGATGAGGCTCTTGAGACGCTTCGCGTATCCGTCCTTATCGATGGAGCGCCTCCTCGGGCCTATAGCGCGCGAGCACCCTGAGCGCCCTGAGCGTATTCCATCGCCCCGGCTCGCCGCTCGGCTCGACCACGAAATACGTCGCGCCCGCCTGTGACGCCGAGCGCCAGCGCCCGCTCGGGTCGCGCGCCGCGACGACGGCGTCCAAGGCCCCGGACATGCGCCCGTCGTACGGCAGGCCGCGCTCCCGGAACAGGTCGAGGCAGCGGAGGACGTCGTATTTCCACCTGACCGGGAAGGGGAATTTGAAGAACTCGTCCTTGATCGTCTCCCCGGTCCGCTCGGACCGGTACAGCCGGTGCCGCAGGATGAACTCGACCCCGTCCGCGATCGCCCGGCGGATGTCGTCGCGCCGATAGCCGCCCGAGGCGTCGTCGAAGGCCCACAGGCCCTCGAGAACGCTGATGGTCGTATGGAGCGAGCTCTTGACGCCGCCCTGGTAGTACGCGCAGTTCCAGCCGCCGTCCGACATCCGCCTCTCGAGCAGGAAGTCGGCTACGGCCCTGACCGTCGGGACGGAGGCGCCGCCAGCCGCGAGGCCGAAGCGGCTCGAGACCCCGAGGAGCATGCCGTTCACGCAGACGTCGCTATACGGCACCGTCCTCGCGTAGTTGACGCCTCCGTCGATCCCCGTCGGGTAGCCGAGGAGCAAGGCCGCGGATTCCCGGCAGGCCGCGACGTCGGAAGGAAGCCCCAGCTGGGCCAGCTCGTACAGGACGTAGTGGGTACAGGTCCACTTGGGGCCGTAGGCGCCCCTTCCCCAGTGCCCGTCCTCCCCGCGCCGGTCGAGCAGGCCGCGAGCCCAGCCGCGGCGGCCTATCGCGGCGCGAACGCCCGCGAGCCCGGCGTCGGCGGTACCGAGGAGATCGCGCCCGACGCGATAGGCCAAGGACGGGTCGTCATCCTCCAAGAGCCAAGACAGCGCGGTCTCGCCCACGAAGAGCCTCCGCGCTACGCCGCCCGATTTCAGCATCCGCGGCTCCGCTACGCGTCAGGCTCGCGGGCCGCTATCCAGGTCGGGCCGCGCTCGTCGGCGGCCAGCTCGAGCAGCCCTACCATGGACGACCAGGGCCTGGTCGTCGCCGGAGCCTTTAGCACTTTCTCGATGAAGGCGTTCGACCGGCGGGACGACTCGTAGCCGGCGCCGTAGTAGGAGAACACGGCCGAGCCGACGACCTCGTGCTCGTCGACCCCGTTCATCGTCTCCAGGAGCAGGGCGAGGTCCTCGCGGGACGGCTCGTGGCCCAGCACTGTAACGAACAGCCGTTCCGTCGGGCCGCGATCGGCCAGAGGATGGGAAGCGGCCGCGAAGCGCAGCTCGTCCAGGGTCATGAGGACGACGCCGAGGGAGCCGCCGGCGGAGTGCCGCAGCTCGTAGCCTATCTCAGCCTCCATCTTCCTCCGGCTATTGTCCACGGCGTCGAACGCCGCGTCGCCGCTTGGCCCGTACATGCGGATACGCTTGAAACCGATATACGACAAGACCTTCCGCAGGCCTTCGGCCGCGGAAGGCAAGCCGAGCGGGGAGCAGGGATCGGCGGGCCCTCCCGCGCCCCGGAGAAGCGCTATATAGACGCTCACGCCTTAGCCCCCACGGCGTCGCTTCCGGCGGCGCGCTCAGAAAGCCCCGCGAGCCCGCGCCTAATCTCCTTGAGCGCCCGGGTCTCCCGGCCTATCCATTTCGTCGCCCTGCCGCCTCGCTTCTCCATGCTCTCCTCGTTCAGGGCTATCGCCTCGTCCAGCCCTACCCAGCGGGGGCTGAAGCCGAGCCTCGCCTCGTAGTCGTCGAGGCGCAAGTCCAGCCCGGTCTCCTCGACGGTGACGAGGTAATAGGACGATCGCATCATGAAATAATCCAGCCATGCCTCCTTGGGCCGGTCGTACTCGACAATCTCGCCGATGCGCTCTATCACGCGGCCCACGACGGCGCCCGCCTCCTCCCGCACCTCCCGCGACAGCGCGTCCTCGTGGCGCTCGCCGGGCTCGATGCCGCCGCCGGGGAATTTGTACTCGTCGCCGGACGACGAATAAATCATCAGTATCGAGTCGCCGCGGAGGACGACGGCCCTCACGGCCTGCCGCACGAAGGACCGGCCGGAAAGGGAGAGGCCTTGGGCGTGGTAAATCTCGTCGTCGAACAGCATCGGCGCTACCCCTTTCGAAAATGGTGCGGAGCTTCGTACGAGGCGTCGGGAACGCGGGCCTACCGCCTCGGTAGTATAGACTATATCGCGGCGGCGCGATACCGCCGGGGTCCGCGGCGAGCGGCTCGGCGAGCGGATAGCGAAGAGCCGGCGCGTCGGCTATACTCGCTGGCTAGACGATAGGAGGAGGCACCATGGGCATCGTAAGCGTCATAGTCGGCGGGTGCGTACTGATGACGATAGTCGCGATCATAGGCGATTACATGAGCAAGGCGAGGCTCCAGGCCCCGGCCGCCGATACGGCCGCCCTTCGCGGGCTCTCCGATAGGATAGAGGCGCTGGAGGCCCAGGCGCGCGAACGGGACGCGAAGATAGAGCGGCTAGAAGGCGACCTCGCGTTCACGACGAGGCTCCTTGAGGCCAAGCACGATACCGATCAGCGGACCGGCTGATCGGGAACCTGCCGCGGATCGCCGGCGGGCCCCGTATCGACGCCGAGCCGCGACGCGCGGCCCTTGAAGCCAAGAAAAAGGCGCTCCGAACGGGAACAAGGCCCGCATCGAAGCGCCGTACGACTAGCTATCAAGCCCCCGTACAGAAGCCCCCGCGCCGGCGGGCGGATACCGGCCGCGGCGGCCCGCTAGAACGCTACTCCCACGTTCACGCCGAAGAATACGCCGCTGCGGTCGAACCCGTCCTCGAACGCCTGCGGCTTGGGTATCACGGTCCCCGACGCGTCGGTATATCGCCAGCCGTCGTCCCCGCCTACGAGGCCGTAGAGCCTGAAGCCGACGAACGGCTCGGCGAAGAAGGCGAGCGATGAACCGAACAGGACGTACTTGAGGCCGACGCTCGCTCCCGCCCCGAGCCCGAAGGCGTCGGCGTCGAAGGTGTACGCCGGGACGCCCGGGTCCACCGCGGTCCAGCCCCTCACCGAGGCGCCGAGGCACCCCACGAACGCGCCGACGTAGGGGCCGACTATGCCGGGGGATAGGAACCGGTCCTTGATGAAATCCCCGACGTCGACGCCAGAGAGCAAGCCGCCGAGAGCCTGCCCGAAGTAGAAGCGGCCCTCGACGGAGGCGTCGAAATAGCCTATATCGGATATCCAGAAGAAATTAGGAGAAACGGAGAGCGAGCCTTTCACGGAGAACCGATCGCCGAGGGCCCGTTCATACGAGCCGGAATAGAGATTGAATATGACGGCGACGGGATCGAAGCTCGCGGCGTTCATCGTACGGCCCGAGCCGCCTTCATCCCCGTACGCCGCGATTCCGGCGACCAGCGCGACGCCGAGCGCCGCTATTCGTATACCTTTCATCGAACCCCCGATACATAGTATTAAACGCGCGAATAGCCTCGAATGGATAATGCACGCCGGCGGCTCCGGGAAAGAAGTACTATACGGCTAGGAACCAGCACTCTTTAGTAACGGCGAAAAATGACAAAAGTCATATACCGTGGTACAGTGGGCCTGGATGCGAACGTACTACACCTATTGGAATTACGCGACGTATGGCATCGCTGTCATCGCTATAGCCGGTTTATGCCTCGCCTCGAAGGAGGCGTTCGATAGAAGGTCGGGCCCGCTCTCGCGGGCCGGCATCGGGTCTCTTATCGCGGCGGCCATAGCCCTACCGCTCTCGGCGACGTGCCCGTACCCGGGCTGGGACGTAGCGCTACGCCTGGGGGGCATCGTCTGCCTCCTCGGCGGGCTCGCGCTCATCTCGTCGAAGGCGGCCTTAGCCAGGCTCCGCAGCCGGCGCGGCGCGGCGCGCGGGCGCGGCGAGCCGCGGCTAGCGCGCTGGATACTGGACTCGCTGCGGGACAGCGTAATTATCATGGACTCGGACTATCGCCTCCTCTCGTGGGGCGCCCTGCGGTTCGGGGAGCTCGGCCCGTTCCGCGGCGACTCCCTCCGGGTCCTGGTAGCGCGCCTCGAGGAGGCCGGATACGAGCCCGAGCTCGCCGCGGTGCTCGGGCGGGTCGCGGCGGGCGAGTCGCCGACGGGCGAGCTGGACCGAGGCGCCCGCCGCTTCAGGTATTGGCGTTCCGAGATAGGCACCGGAGACGTACGCGGCTACGCGTTCTGCCTCGGCGACGTGAGCGGCGAGTACGCGATGGCGAGATCCCTCGAGGCGCAGAATACCCGCCTCCTGAACCGCTACGCGAGGCTGATCGACGAGGCGGCCCTCGATAGGTCGATAGAGCTCGAGAAGCGGACGCTCGCCGCCCAAAGGGAGGCGACTTCGCGGATCAGGTCGTACCTGAGGGCGCAGAGCGGCCGGCTACGGCTCCTCGCGGAGGGCTCGGTACCCGAGGCCGCGCAGATACAGACGGCGATAGCCGAATCGAGGGAGGCCATGGAACGCGTTCGCGAGGCGGTCCATAGCATCCCGTACAGTTAAGGGGAGCCGAGCATGGCGAAACGCATCGTACTCGCGGAGGATCATCCGCTAATCCTATCCTCGCTCTCGAACCTGCTCGTCGCCGAGCCGGACATCGAGATCGTCGCGTCGTGCTCCGACGGGATCAAGGCGCTCGAGGCCGCGACGGCCCTGCGCCCGGACGTCGCCGTGCTCGACGTTCGCATGCCCGGCCTGACTGGCCTCGAGGTGGCGGAACGGCTCAAGGAGGCGGCGCCCGAGGTCGGGGTCCTCCTCATGACTACGTTCGAGGAGCGGTCGACGATACTATCGGCGCTCGGGATAGGGGTCAGGGGCTTCGCGCTCAAGGACATCGAGCCCGCCGCCTTCATCGCCGCTATCAGGGGGGTGGCCGCCGGCCTCATCGCGTACCACGCCTGCGTAGCTCCCTACCTCGCGGCCGCGGAAGGCCAGCGCGAGGGCGATATCGACGAGGAGGCCGTAGAGCGCTACGGGCTGACCGCGTCGGACCTCAGGATAGTCGGGTATATAGTCAAGGGGATGAGCAACAAGGAGATAGCCGACGCCGACCGTTGCTCGGAAGGCACGGTGAAGAACCGGGTATCGTCGATACTCTCGAAGACCGGCCTGCAGGCCAGGACGCAGATAGCCGTGCGCGCGATCAAGGAAGGGCTCGTCTAGGCCATGGCCATGGGCCTCGGGCTCGCCCGCGAGATATTCTGGATACAGCTCGCTCACCTCCTGGCGCTGACCGCGGTGCTCCTCGCCAATCTCGCGTTCCTCGGACGGGCCGGCAAGGACTCGACGCTCTACCGCTACATACAGCTCCAATCCTGCCTCGCGCTCTGGATACTGGCCAAGATAATGAAGACGATTTCTCCCACGGCCGATATACGCTGGGCCTGGATAGTCGTCCAGTACCTCGGGGTATGCGCCCTCGGCCCCTCGTTCTTCCATTTCGCCTTTCGGTACGCGATACGCAGGAGACCGCGCGGGATCGCGGCGCTATACGCCATCGGAGGAGCCTTCTTCGTCGTCTTCGCGACGAATCCGGCGCACCACCTCTACTACGCGACGTACTATTTCTACGACGACAGCTTCGGCCCCGTTTTCTACGTCCATTCGGCCTATACCTACGGCTTGATACTGGCTGGGATATGGCTCGCCGCAAGGGGCTTCGGGCGAGGGCGATCGAGGAGCCAGACCGATATAGCCATCGCGGCGTCGGCCTCCATTCCCCTCGTCGTCAACGCGCTCTACATAGCCGGCGCCATCAAGCCGCTATTCGACGTGACGCCCATAATGATGAGCCTGTCGCTGGGCCTCTTCGCGTTCGCGGCCTTCAGGCACGGCTTCCTCGGGGTCCTCCCGTTCGACGCCGACTCGATTATACGGGGACTGCCCGATCCCGTAGTCGTGACCAGTCCCTCGGGGGAGGTCGCGTACTCGACTATGCCCGACGACGCCACGGATTTCGGCAGGTACAGTACGAGGCGCATCAGGGGGTATAGGATAGAGCTATTCGCCGACTTCGGGCGGATGCGGCGGCTGGAGCGGGAATACGACGAGCGCAACCGCGTCCTCCAGGGGTTGAACGCGCGGCTGCAGGAGCAGAACGCCAAGAAGGCGGTGCTCTACGAGGCCGAGGCCTCCAACCGCGCGAGGATGGACCTGCACGACGTGCTCGGGCACTCCATCACGCTCGTGACGCTCCTGCTCCGGTCGGCCGCGTCCCGCCTGGCCGCGGCTCCCGACGAGGCTCGCAGGCTCGCGGCGCAGGCGTACGACCAGGCGCGAGCCTCAATAACCAGGCTCGACGGCATCGCGGATAGCTGCGACGGCTCCGGCGGCCGGGGCGGGTTCGAGCTGCTATCGCGCCTCGTAGGCGATATAGTCGCGTCGTACCAGGACGCCGGGCTGGCCGTCGAGTACTCGAGCCGGGGCCGGGAACGGGCCCTGAGCGCCCCGCTCGCCCGAGCCTTGGAGCGCTGTTGCCAGGAAGCCTTCACCAACGCCGTGAAGCACGCGGGGGCGCGCTCCGTGTTCGCGGGGGCGGTGTTCGGCCCGGCCTCGGTAACGCTGGCCGTAGTCGACGACGGAGCCGGGACGGACTCGTTCCAGCCCGGCCAGGGCATCACCATGATGAGAGACCGCCTCGAGCCCTTCGGCGGCGAGCTCCGCGTCTCCACGGCGCCGGGCGAAGGGTTCTGCCTGTCTATCGTCGCCCCGTACCTGCCGCCGGGCGCCAGGCGGGCCGAGGCCGGCGCCTAGCCCCCGAGGGCGCCTCGCAGCCTAGAGCTCGTAGCGCTCGCCGTACTCCACGATCCTGACGTCGGCGATGCCCTTGCTCTCCAGGAACTTCTTCTGCGCCTCCACGGCCTCGTCCTCGCCGTGCACCAGGAACACGGTCTTCAGCGACGACAGGTCCATGCGGCTCATCCAGTCCCATATCTCCTGGTAGTCCGCGTGGGCGCTGAACGCCTTTATCTCCTCGACCCTCGCCTTGACCTTGTAGATATCTCCGTGGATACGCACTTCCTTCTGCCCGTCGCGGATGCGCCGCCCCAGGGTGTTGGCGGCCATGTAGCCGACGACCAGGATGGTGTTGCGGTCGTCCGAGATGTTATGGATCAGGTGATGCTGTATCCTGCCCGCCTCGCACATCCCGTCCGCCGACATGATTATGGCCGGGGAGTTCAGGTTGTTGAGCATCTTGGAATCGTTCACGCTCGTGCTGAAGCGGAGCTCGTTGAAGCCGAACGGGTTATTGTGGTGCTTGATGAAGGCCTCGTGGGTCTCCTGGTCGTAGCATTCCGGATGGACCTGGAAGATGCTCGTCGCGTTCACGGCCATGGGCGAATCCACCCATATAGGTATCTTGGGGATGCGCCCCTGGTCGACGAGCATATGGAAATGGTAGATCAGCTCCTGGGTACGCTCTATCGCGAAGGCGGGGATTATTATCTTGCCTCCGCGCTTGACCGTGTCGTTGACCACCTGGGCGAGGCGCTCCTCCGCGTCGACGGTCGACTCGTGCCTCCTGTCGCCGTAGGTGCTCTCCACGACGAGGTAGTCGACGGGCGCCATGGCGACGGGGTCCCGGATTATGGGCTTATCGGGGCGTCCGAGGTCCCCGCAGAAGCCTATGCGGACGACGCGCCCGTCCGCTCCCGTCGCGGTCACGTGGGCGGTGGCTGACCCGAGTATGTGCCCGGCGTCGCGGAATTCCAGCTTGACGTCCCGGCTCACCTGGATGGGCCGCTCGTACGACACCGTGACGAACTGGCCAGTGGCCTCGACGGCGTCCAGCTCGTCGTACATGGGCTTCCAGTCGAAGCTGGCGCCGCGCTTGGCCGCCTGCTTGCCTAGGTACTCGGCGTCCCGGGCCTGGATGCGGGCGGAATCCATCATTATGAGGTTCGCCAGGTCGCGGGAGGCGGGCGTCGAGTATATATTGCCATTGAACCCCCGCTTGGTCAGCAAGGGCAGGAGCCCGCAGTGGTCGAAGTGCGCGTGGGTCAGGATGACCGCCTCGATGGACTCGGGGTCTCGGACCAAGGCGCGGTTCTTCTTATCGCAGGGCTCGCGCTTGCCTTGGAAGGCCCCGCAGTCGACGAGGTAACGCCTGCCGTCGATCTCGAGAACGTGCTTGGAGCCTGTGACCTCGCGGGCGGCTCCTTCGGAATACAGTGTTATAGCCATTCATATAGGATAGGCCCATTCCGGCCTCCCCGCAAGGTCTTTGAGCGGGGTCCTACCGGAAGGGCGCTACAGGAAGAAGACCGCTGAGCCGGCCACCGCGACCACGGCGCCGGCTATCTCCAGGGGCTTCACCTTCTGCTTGAAGACGAGCATGGCCGGAATAATTATCATGACGGGCGATAGCCCTATGAGCGTGCTCACGACGCCCGCCTGGGTACGCTGGGCCGCGAACAGGGACAGGGTGACGCCTATGAAGGGCCCGAAGATGGCCCCGACGAAGGTGTTCCCGAGGCCCCCCGAATCCTTCAGCGCGGCCTTCAGGTTCCTGCCGCGCTCGAATAGCAGGGACGCGACGGCGAACCCGACTATGGCGACCATGGCTCGTATCTGGGTACCGGAGAGGGGGTCGTAGCCTCCTATGCCTCGCCGCGTAAGGACCATGCCCGCCGACTGCCCCACCGAGGCGAGGAACGCGAACAGGTATCCGCGCCTATCCTCCCGGCTCATCCTGCCCGCGCTCTTCGCGTCGCGGCGGCCCAGCACCGCGACCGCGATGCCGGCGACGACCAGGGCCATCCCGGCTAGGCTCCTCGGGCCCATCTGCTCCCCGAGGAAGACGTACCCGAGGGCTGCCGTTATAGGCGGCGAGAGCGCGAGGAAAAGCATGGTGATCCGCGAGCCTATGGTCTTGTAGGCCGTGAAGAGGAAGATATCGGCTATCACGAAGCCCACGAGGCCGGATAGCGAAAGGAACAGCCACGCGTCGGGAGGCGCGTCGAGAGGAAGAGGCATCCCCCTCGTTACGGCGCCGGCCAACGCGAGGAAGCCGAAGGCGAAGACCACCTTATAGAAATTGACCGCCAGGACCCCGATGCGCTTCGTGGCCTTCTCGAAGAAAATGGCCGACACGGTCCAGCATATCGCCGTGCCGAACGCCGCTATCTCGCCGATTCGTTGCATAATGGAGCGACTATATACGCGGCGGGCGCCTCTGTGAAGTGGAGCCGTTCCATTTGACAATTCGCATAGTCGGACCTATGGTTTAGTTGTGGTTCGGTCGTGGTACGAATCCTTCCGCGCTCGGTTAGGGAGGCGCAGGATAGGGGCGGACAAGCGGGGCGGGACGCGTTCCGAGAAGGAGGGGCTATGGCGGTCATTTGCGTAGCGCGCGAATTCGCGGCGCTGGGGGACGAGACGGTCCAGGAGCTCGCCAGGATGACGGGCTATAAGTCGATAGACAAGGGGTACATCGAGGCGAAGATGACCGAGCGCGGCGTCTCGCCGGAGGTACGGACGAAGTACGACGAGAAGAAGCCGGGATTCTGGGCCTCGCTATCGCAGGACAGGGACGATTACCTTCACTTCCTCAAGACAGTCATGTTCGACGAGGCGGCAGCCGGCGATTGCATCATCTCCGGACGCGGGGGCTTCGCCATCTTCGCCGGCGTCCCCGGTACGATATGCATCAAGCTGGTGGCGCCGCGGGACACGAGGCTCCAGCGCGTACGATCCCGCTTCAAGTGCGACGATAAGCGCGCCGAGCAGCTCCTGAGGCAGAACGACCGGGATCGCCGCGGGTTCCACGACTATTTCTTCGGCGTCGACTGGAACGACCCGGTCTACTTCGACATGACCATCAACACCGGACGCGAGCATCCGGCGACGGTGGCCCGGATCATCGACCAGCTACGCACGCTCATAATCACCGAGGAGAAGGAAAAGGAATGCATGAGCCGGATGGCGGAGCTGAACCTCGGCCAGGCGATAGTAACCGAGATAGCCTACGCCCGCCGCATCCCCGTCCACTTCGTCGAGGCAGACGTCAAGGGCGCCAAGGTCTCTCTCCACGGCGTCGCGAACACCCAGAGCGCCATAGACGCGGCTACTGCCGCCGCTCAGTCGGTTAAGGGCGTGGAGATGGTCGAGAACGCCATACAGATAGTCCAGGAATTCGCGGTGATGCCCTAGGCCAGGGCGATAGGCCGGAGCCGCGGGCCGAGCCGTCAATCGCCGAGCCGTCAATCGCCGAGCAGGGCGACCCTGAACCCGAGGTCGTCCTCGCTCGAGGTGATCCGCGCGAACGACGAATAGCCAGCCGCGAAATACTTCGGGCGCGACAGGCGCCAGCTGCCGCCGCCGACCGCGGCCAACTCGGCTCCGTCCGACGAGGCCTTCCTGTCGGAGCACCACTCCCGCACGTTGCCCGCCATATGGGAGAGCCCGCCGATCGTCACGTCCATGCCGGGGAACTGCTCCTGTACGGGGCCGCTCCGGCCGACCACGGGCAGCGCGCCCTGGGCCGCGGAATCGGCGCCGTGGCAGAACTCAGGCTCCCAATCCGCTCCCCAGGGGTACGCGTCGCCCGGCCGCCCGGCCGCGGCGAGCTCGCGCTGCGCCGAGCTCGGCAGGCCCACGCGGAGGCCCGACTTCTTCGACAGCCAGGCCGCGTACGCGACGCAGTCCTCCCAGGTCACGTGTATGACGGGATACATCTCGAACGCCGGCTGGTAGTAGCGCGCCCAGGCTCCCTTGGCCACGTATCCCGACCGACCGACGAACTCGGCGAACTGGCCGAAGCTCACCTCGGACTCCCCGAGCCAGAAGCCCGGCGTCGACGCGTCTCCGGGCACGTACGCGAAGGCGGTCCCGGCCGCGACCCTCGGCGGGCGATCGCCCAGGACGACGAGGTTGACGACGTCCGAGCGCTGTCCGTCGGATATAGCCACTTCCTTCTTGAACGAGCCGAACTCGTGGTCGATCTCGATGAAGTGCGGCCCCGCGGGCAGGTCGTCCACGGTCAGCCGGCGCCCCCTCTCGAGGCTCGCGTACGGCGCGCCGTCGACGAGGAGCCTTCCCGCCACGTTGGAGAAGACGCGGGCCGAGCCGTACCCTCCGCGGACCGTCCCCTCGGGCGCGGGGACGCTGCGGCTCGCGACGTCCACGCTCGCGCTGTACGACGCCAGCGCGAGGTCCCCGTACGCCTCCCCCAGGACGCGGGTATACGGGCGCTGCTTCAGCCCCAGGCCGAGCGCGTAGCTAGAGACGGCGTCCTCCACGAAGCCGCCCAGCTCGCGGAACGTGACGATGCCGTCGCGGTTGCCGTATTGGTAGTCCGCCTTGCCGCCTAGCCCCTCTATGAGGAACCGCGTGAATATGCCGTACTCGGTCTCCAGGTCCTCGAAGCTGAACCACCCCGTCTTGGTCGCGAAGAATACGGCGGCGACCTCGGCCTTCTCGTACTGCTCGGCCCGAATGGACGCGGGGGCGGCGCCGCGGCTCGCCCTGGTAGTCACCGAGACCCTGCACGCGTCTATCGCGAGCAGGGCCTTCCTGACGCGCAGGCCGGCCAGCCAGTCTACTATCTCCTGGACCGGGAGCCCGGTCTCGTACGGGTCGGAATTGCGGGAGTCCGCGGCGAGGAGGTAGCTCGCGCCCGTATCGTCGGCGACTCCGTGGCCGGAGAAGGTCACGACCACGAGGTCCTCGGGCCTTATGAAGTCGCGAAGGTACGCGAGCCTGCCGCGGATATTGGCCAGGCGAGGATAGGCCCGCTGGGCGTCGAAGCGCGGGTCGACGTCGTCGGTCATCACGAAGACGGCGTCGAACTGACCGCCGGCCTTGAGGGCCGCGCCGAGGCCGACGGCGTCGTTCCTGGCCTTCTCCAGGTCCTTTATCTCGGCGTCCTCGTAATTATTGACGCCTATGCATATCGCGTAACGCTTGCCGGCGTTCCCCGCCGTACCCTTTATGGAATCGGATCCGCGCACCACGGAGACGCCGCGGCTCGCGCCCTGCGCCGACGCGAAGGCGACGGCCGCGGCGGCAACGATGGCGACGGCGGCTATCCCCTGGAAGCGCCTCATCGCGGCCGGCCTACCTGCCGCCGAAATAGCCCAGCATGACCGAGAAGCTCATGTCGCTCGCCGGATAATCGTCCCCGTCGACGGTTATGTCGAGGTCGCTCACGCCTTCCACCATGAGGCCGACCCGCAGGTGCACGCCTCCGGCTGCGCCGGGCGGCGTTACGGCGAAGCCCAGGCCGGCCGAGAAGCCCGTCCCGTATCCGACGTCGAGGGTAAAGACGGCGCCGCTCTTAGGCTCGACTATCGCCATGTTGCCGGTCAGGGCGAAGCCGAAGACGCTCTCGACGTCGGAGCCGATATCCTCGAGGTCGCTTATCGAATCCGCGTCGAGGGTCTGCACGTGGCCGAAGGCGCCGAGCCCGAGTCCCAGGGCCGGCGAGACCGGCCACATCGCGGCGCCGTTGAACGCTATGTCGAAGCCCGTCGCCTCGTGGGAAACGGTAGAGAACGACGTAGGAGACAAGCGCGTCTTGTAGCTGAGCGTGCCGCCTCCGACGCCGAACCCTAATTGGACCATGGTCGAGGACGGCCCCGGCTGGGCCGGGCCCGCGCCGGGCTTGGTCCCGGCTACGGACTGGGCGGGGGGCTGCGAGGACGCGGGAGCGGCGGCGGGCGCCGCCGCTGCCTGCGTCGCCTCGCCCCGCGCCGCTACGAGCGGCGCGGCGGCCGCGGCGGCCTTCGCGGCCGCGAGGGCTTCTTCCTCCTGGCTCCGCCGTATCGCCTCGAGGTCGAGCACGACGACGGTGTCGCGTGACGGCTCCAGGTCCGCCTTGCGGAACGAGCGGCTGAAGCTGAGGTACCGTTCCCCGCCCGGAGCCGAGCGCGGGGCCGGGTACGAGACTAAGAAGCTGTACGTAACCTCGGGATAGGAGTCCCAGTCGGCCTGGCTGTACTCGCTGGAGACCGTCACCTTCTCCTTGGCCTCCCAATACAGGAGGGACCTATTGATCCTGTCGTCTATGACCAGGAACGAGGTCGCCGAGAACCCGGGCTCCATGAGGAAGGTGATCTTGTTAGTCCTCGGGGCGACCAGGGCCTTCTTTACCTGCAGGCGGAAGTCGGCGATGTTTATCCTGGTCTCCTTGGCGTTGCGCAGATCCAGGGGCAGGGGCGCGCTCGTCGTCGACAGCTGCGAGGAGACGACCCACCATCCCGTTATGCTGCCGGAGCCGGACGGCGGCTGCGCCGTCGCCGTCACCTGGTACCTAGCCGGCTTGACGCCCCTCATGATTATCTCGCTCGTCGACGGCCGGTACTCCACGGCCACTTCCTGCTCGCCCTTGGTCTTGATCGCGCCGTCCTCGAATATGACCTTGAAGCTCGGCGGCAGCCGCTGGGCCCTGTCGATCTCCCACCAATAGCGCTCGCTCTGGCCCTGGGGCACGAAGTCGAAGGTATACGCGTCGCTCGGCAGGATGCCGCCTATGGTGACCGTGCCGTCCTGGCTGACCAGGTGCGACGGCTCCACGGTAACGTGGCGGATCTCGCCGGCCGTGAGGGTGAACGGGATGGCCTTCAGCTGCTGCACGTCCTTCCTGTACACGGACACCACGTACTGGCCCGGCAGGGCCCAGTAGAAGGAATCCCTCTCTATCAGGCGCTTATGGGTGTCGTTCGAGTCGATGACCGTGGCGTCGTCCGCGACGACCTGCCTGGATTGCCAGAAGAGCAGGTAGTCGTCGGTGACGGTCCTGGCCGCGATAGGCCGCCCGTCGGCGTCCTGGGCCGCGCCGGAGAGCTCGGCGCTCTCGGAGACCTTGAACTGGGCGCAGTGGTTATTGAGGATGTCGCGCATGATCAGCTGCGCTATCCTCGCCGACGCCGCCGGCAGCTCCCTGAGCTCGTCGTCCACCACGGCGGTATAGGAATACAGCTCCTCGGCGCGCTTGGTATTGAGGACGCGCACGTTGAGCCCGATCGCGCCGGCCTCCGACGTCGGCGAGCTCGTGGCGTACACGTTCCCCAGGATGAGGAAATCCAGCTCGGCGAAGGCGTAGGCGCCGGCGCTCTTCGCATAGAGGTCCTTGCTCGCGAACGCGTTCTCCTGCAGGGCGAGCTCGACGTACTTCTTATCGAATATCTTGAATATAGGCGGGAAGTAGTTCCTGTACGAGCCGACCGCCGCGACGGATTTACGGGCTACCGGCGGGTCCGGGTACGATAGGCTACCCGGCTGCCCGATAGTCTCGGGCGGCACCAGGACCTGCTTGGCCGCGTTCTGCTGGACGAGGGCGGACACTATGGCCTGGCTGACGAGCTGGCCGTAGAATTCCTTATTGACGTCCTTGACCTCGAGCATCGACACCTCGAAGTCCATGACCGCGACGGTAGGAGGGCGAAGGAACGAGAACCCCTGCGCGACGGCCGCGGTACAGAGCGATAGCGAGGCCACGGCGGCGATTAAAAGTCGCTTCATGTTCATTACCTCCCGCTTACTTCAGCGAATAATCGCGCTTGAAATCGTAATCGCCCGTCGTAACGCTAACGACGGAAACCTGGAGCGAGTCGGGCTCGAAGCTCACGAGGGGGAAGTACCTCGCCAGCGCGCTCCCCTCGGGCACCTTGATATACCTCGACGACGGGGGCCTGGTATCCAGGAGCGAGAAGTACACGATTTTATCGAGGTTATAGTACTTCTTGACCACGGGGCCCCACGACGACAGGTAGAGCGGGGAGAGGAACCTATCGCCCAGGCCTCCGGACCCGCGGACGAGGGCCCGCGAGTAGAGCGACTCGAGCTTCTCGAAGACGTTGATATCCCCAGCCACGAGGGCCGTCACGAGGCCGTCCTCGAACCAGGACTGCATCAGGTTCACGGCCATGTACAGGTTAAGCTCGTCCACGGGGTCGAGGGTCTTGGGCGCGTCGGCATCCTCGCCCGCCGGCGGCGCTTCCTTGGCCGGCTTCGCCGGCTCGGCGCCTACCGATCTCACGGCGGCGTACGCGTCGAAGCTGGATCGCAGGGCCGCGGCCTGGTCGCCGGAGGCCATGAGCGAGGGAAGCGAGGGAGCCGCGGGCGAGCCGGGTTCGAGGTAGGTACCCGCGATCTCCATCCTGCGGTTCACGAGGGCGGCGTTGACTGAGGCGCCTAGCACGCCGGAATCGGCCAGCTCCGCGGGAAGTTCCGCGAAGCCGCTCGTCCTCGCGTAGCAGCGATACAGAACGTTCTCGCGAAGCTCGCCGTCGGGGGCCATCGGTATGAATTCGCTCGCGACGATGCGGCCCGAGGCGCCCATATCCACCAGCTTCACGTAGATGCCGAGGGCCCGGGAGCTGATGTCGCCGTCTTCGGAGAGCGGCCTGATTCCCTGCACCTCCTTCCAGAGCACCCGGTAGCCGATCATGAGCCGCGCGCCGTAGTAGTTCTGGAATTCGGCGTAATCCCCGCCTTGCAGCGGATTCACGTAGTGGACCGCGTGCGTCAATTGCCACGGTTCCTTATAGGAGCGCTTGAACAGCTTGTCTACGACCGACAGCCCCGGTATCCCCCCGAAGAAAGCCTCGAGGGCGTTCTCGACGGCGTAGTCCTCCCGGGTTACCGGGTAGGTACCGAACACGGATATGTCGTCTATCTTGACGAGGGCGGCGCTCACCGGGGTCTTGACGCCCTGGTCCCTGAGGGCGCGGGCTATCGAGGCCTTGGAGCTGGCCGCCGCCTCGGCCGGCAGCGATATCGTGGTCTCGCCGAGCAGCGGCAGGTCTTCCGCCGGGAAATCGTCCGAGGCCATGGTCTTCGTCCCGCTCCAGAGGACGACCCCTCCCTTGGCGACGTCGACGAGGCGGAACGAAAGCGAGAAGCCGATGTACCCCGTCTCGTCGCTTATGACCTCGTCGACCGAGTATACGAGCATCTTCTGGATCGGCCCCTGCCTCGCGGCCTCGAGGAGCTCTTTCCAGCTCCCAGCGGCCAGGGGATTCGTGCCGAACACGAGCCGCCCCGACGCGAGCGCGTCCCGCGACGCGGCGCTCTGGGCGGGCGACGTTATGGGGAGGCGCTCGAGCCCGCGGGCCTGCCTGGCCAGCACGGCCGCTAGCATGCCGCTCTCGAGCGAATCGACGAAATACGGATTGACCCTGGAGAAGGCCTCGAGGGAGAAGGCCTCCACGCCGGAATACCCGGCGGCGGCCAGGGCCCGGCCTAGCAGGGCTTCGTCCAGGCCCTCCGCCTGCGGCTTGAACGCGTACGCGCTCTTGGAGGAATCGTACGAGAACGCCTTTCCTAGCTGCAGGTACTCGGGGCTCGAGCCAAGCCCGCTACCGGCCCGGGCCTTGAAGGCGGCCGATACGGCCGGCTTTATCCTCTGCTCGAAGTCGGCCTGGGGAATCTCGGCGGGGGTCGGCACGAAGCGCCATACGGCGTTCCCGCCGAACGGGGCCACCGGGACGAGGAGGACGCGGTCGCCTCGCTCGATATACTTCTCGGCGATGGGCCCGAGGGCCTCCCGGCCTAGGCGGAAGACCTCTGACGTATCGATGCCTATGGCCTTTTCCTTCGGCTTCTCGGTCGTGACGCAGCCGGCCACAGCTAGCGAGAACGCGCATACGGCGGCTATAGATCGTATATTCCGCATGGAACCCCCTCCTACGATTCCGCCGCGATCCGCGCAGGCGGAAACGAGCATCGGAATTACATAGTCCCAGAGCCCCGGGCGCGGGATGCCTGGCGGCTACCCCGGGTATGGTCGATCGTAGGAAGGATAAAACCGGCTACCGATTCTGTCAATGGATAAAATAAGTATTTTTTAACGCTAGTAATTACTTACGATAGTATTAATTAACGTCGGAAGCGGAGGCCTCCGGGCGCGGCGAGGCGGGCGCGGGTCACGGCACCAGTATCTCCCAGGTATCGAACTCCCCGGGGATGCCCTTGGCCGTCGTCCTCCCCGCGTACCGAGCCTCGAACGAGTCCTTGACCGCGTTGAATACCGGCTCGCTGACGAGGATGCCGTCCACGGGCGCCTTGCCCTCGAGCCTCGAGCTTAGGTTCACGTGCGCGCCTATCGCGGTGTAGGCCATGACGCGCCCGGAGCCCATGTCGCCTACTATCACCTCGCCCGAGTTGATGCCGATCCGAGCGCGGAGCCGCAGCCCGCCCGCGGCCTCGGGCGTCGCGCGGCTGTCGCGGAGGGCGCGCTGCATCTCTACAGCGGTCCTGACGGCCCGGATCTCCTGGTCCGGCTGGTCTACGGGATCCCCGAAGAACGCCATGAGGCCGTCGCCTATGAACTTGTCGACCGTGCCCCCGTTACGGAAGACTATGTCGGTCATCATCTCGAAATAGCGGTTGAGCGTCGCGTGGATCTCGTCGGGCTGCCGCTCGGAGCACCAGCAGGTGAAGCCGGCCACGTCGCTGAACAGTATGGTCACGACCTTCCGCTCCGCCGACATGAGCCTGTCGGGCGACCGGAGTATCTTCTCTATGACCGCCGGGGCGAAGTACCTCTCCATCCTGGCCCTCGTGCGGGAGCGTTCGCGCTCGGAGCGCAGGTACCGGTAGGCTCCCGCTACGACGACGCTGAGGCCCGTCCCTATCAGCGGCGCCGCCAGGGCCGGCATGACGCCGAGCGCGGCGAAGGCGGCGAACTGGCCGAGCGCGACGAGGGCCAGGCAAGCGGCGGCCGCCGCGCTGAAGGACGCCGGTCCCAGGGCCCGCGCGAGCGCCCACAGGCCGAGCGCGAGAGCGACTAGCCATCCGCCGGCCTCGTACCACCGGGGAGCGCGGACGAAGCGCGCCGACAGGAGGCTATCGAGCATCGCGGCGTGCATGCCCGACAGGGGGTAGACGCCTTCTATCGGGGACGGTCCGTAATCGCTGGCGCTCGTAGTCAGGTCGGCCACCACGAGGCGGGCCCCGTACAGCTCGGAACGCGCCTCCTCGGCGAGCGTCGGATCGTCCAGCGTCGCGACTATCGCGGAGAAGGGGTAATAGGTGAACGAGCGCTCCCACGGGCCCGGGAAATCCACGACGGCCATGCCGCGGCGGTCGATAGGCACGTCGATGTCGCGGACCGTCCCGTCTGCCATGGTCGCTCCCGGCAGGCGGATCCTGTCGCCGAAGGCGACGTCGATCCTCCCCGGGTCCACCCCGAGCGCGTCGCAGGCCGCGCGGAGCGCCAGGCACGGCACGAAGCCGTCTCCGTAACGGATCAGCATGGGCATGCGGCGGAAGGTGCCGTCGCGGTCGGGCTCGCTGTTGAAATGGCCGAGGCCGGCGGCGGCGGCCTCTAGCGCGGGGAAGTTGCCCGCGGAGAGCGACGCGGAGAGCGGTTCGCCTCCCCTCGATACCGTCGGCCGCCAGACGGTCCCGGGCGGCAGCGGCGAGACCGCCCGGGGCTGGCCGCCCGCGGGGAGAGGCCCGCCCCCGGCGATAGGGCCTCGGTCGGGCCTTAAGAGTATCGGAAGGTACACGTTCCCGGCGTCGGCGGCCGCGGCGACGAGAGCCCCGTCTCCCGGGCTTCCCCCTCGGTCCGGGAACGAGACGTCCATGATGACGGCCTCGGCGCCGGCTCCGGAGAGCGCCCTGGCCAGGCGGGCGAACGGCTCCCGGTCCATGCCGGCCAAGCCGAGGGACTCGGCGTCACGGTCGCTCAGCCCGACCACCGAGACTGACGGGACCCTCGTTCCCGTCCCCCTCGCGGCGGACCTCATCCTGAAGAAGGAGTCGCCTACCCTATCGTCCAAGGACGCGCCTAGCCCGGCGGACCAGGCGGCGATAGCGGCCCCGATCGCGAAGCAGGAGGCCACGACGGCCGCGAGGCCCCTGGAGAGCCCGCGCTCAGTGCTCAAGCCTGAAGGTCCTCGAATAGAAGCCGGGCGCCGTGATCCTCGTGGCGCGGCGCTGTATCTCCGCTTCGACGGATCGGCTGCCGCCCGCGATGGTGACCGGCTTCTCGGCGGCGGACGCCAGGGAGCTATGGGCCTTACGCAGGCGCGCCAGCTCGTCGAGCACCGCCTGCCTGGCCCGAGGCGCCTGGGTCGACCTCGGGTTATCGGCTTGCGCGCGGTACGCCAGGTATAGCCTCTCGAGGTCGTCGAGCCGGGACGCGGAGGCGACGAGGTAGAAGGTCTCCACTCCCCTGGTCCCGTCGAGGGCGAACCAGTCGTCCCCCGGAGGCACGAAATGCCCGCCGGCGTACGCCGCCGCGGCGAAGTCGCCGAACGACGCGGGGAATAGGAGGTCGAGCGCCCCCGACGAGTCCAGGAGGAGCACGTAGACGAAGGCCCCGCCTACGGGGCGAACGAATATCTTGAAGAGATCCTCGCCCGCGACGCCGACGCGCTCCGAGAAATCGAGGGGGACGATCTCGCCCTCCGGGCCCCGCCTCGCGAAGGCCCAATCGAATTCCGCCTTGAGGTCCTCGGCCCCGAGGGCGACGCCCGCCGCCAGGGCGAGGGCCGCGATTACGGCTATGCGTTTCATACGCATAACAATAGACCCGCCAGCGCCCGCGCGCAAGCCGACCGATACCGGCTCGGTCCCCGGCGCGCCGGCTAAAAATTCCCGCGCATTCGCTCGAGCAGCGAGATCAGCGTCTCCTTCTCGTCCTGGGTGAAGGAATGCCAGGCCCTCTCCAGGAGGAGCCCGGAGATGGCGTCGAACGATTCCTCGATGCCCGCGGCCTTCTCCGTCAGCTCGAGCGTCACGCCGCGGGCGTCGTCCGGGTCGGGTCGCCTGCGGAGATAGCCGCTCCGCTCGAGCTTGTTCGCCATCTCGGTGAGCGTCGACTTCTTCCGGCTGCTCGACTCGAGCAGCTCCCTCATCGTCGCCTTGCCTCCCCTCCCCCACAGCGAGGACAGGAGCGCCCCCTGCGACGGCCTCAGGTCCGCTACGCCGCGGGCCTTGAGCTCCCGCTCGAGGAACTGGACGCTACGGTATCGGACGGCGCTTATAAGCGCTATTACGTGGTCGGTCTGCATTGACCATGCTGTAGTTCAACATTGAACTATTGTCAAGCGCCTATTCTCCCGCCATGAGGGGCGTCATCACGAGTATACGCCGGGGCATGCCCGCGGCGAGGACGACCTCGCTCCCCGTCCTCTCGACCGGCGCGCCGGCGGTATACTCGTCCCCGAGGAAGCGCGCGAGCTGGTCCGCGCCTTCCCAGTGCGCCGGCACGACCGTGCGCGCCCGGATGCGCCCCATGAACTCCATGATGCGCTCCATGGATATCACGTAATCATCGATGCTGACGATGACCGCGTCGGCATCGGAGATCGCCTCCAGCGTCGCGGAGTCGACGACGATGCCGGAGTCGCCCAGGTGGACGACCTTGGCGCCGTCCCTCTCGAAGACGCATATCAGGTTGGAGCTGCTGGACAGGCCGCCCGGCCGGCCCTCGCGGCCCTGCAGGACCGTCAGCTTCAGGTCGCCGAACCGCCAGGAGCCGGGAACCCTGATCACCGTAGGATCTCCCGCCGCTCCCCTGACGTAGTTGTGATCCGGGTGCGAGTGGCTCACCGTGACCGCGTCCGCCTCGAACCCGACGGGGAAGGGGCGTAACTCCGACATCACCGAACCGGGGCCGTAGGGGTCGACGAGGACGACCTTGCCGCCGCCCGAGTTAATCGCGAACGAGTCGTGCCCGATGAAACGGAGGACGAATGGGGCCTCCTCCGCCCTGGAGCAGGCCGCGAAGGCCGTGACGGCCGCGACGGCGCAGGCCAATGAAAGCGGACCGATCATCCTAGCTATGCCTCTTGCCATCGATTCCATCCTTTCGGCGGCCTCGCGTCGCGTCGCGTCGCGTCAATATTATTTGTTCAATATTGAACTATAGTCAAGCGCTTTTACCGCGGCTTCCTCAGCCGCGCCTTTTTAGGTACAATGCGGCCATGACCTACATCACCGGCTTCCACGCCATGGAAGAGCTCGTCCGTTCCGGCAAGGCGAAGGGAGCTACGCTGCTCGTCGCCGCCGCGGGGCCGCGCATCAAGAAGATAATTGAGCTGGCCGAGAGATCGGGGCTGCGGCCCAAGGCCGTAAGCGCGCGCGAGCTCGACGCCGCCGCCCCGGACAACCGGGGAGCTGCCATCGCCCTGGCCGAGGCTCCGCGCGCCGCGGAGCTCGACCTGGACTCGTGGCTGGAGCGCGGCGTGCCCGAGACGGCCCTCGTCGTCGTCCTCGACCATATCGAGGATCCGCACAACCTTGGCGCGATCCTGCGCTCCTCCGACGTCTTCGCCGCGGACCTCGTCGTCGTGCCGGAGCGAAGGGCCGCCAAGGAAACGGACACGGTAGCCCGGTCCTCGGCGGGCGCGGCGGCCTACGTGCCGACCGCCAGCGTGCCCAACCTCGCCCGAGCCGTCGAGCGCCTCAAGGAGGCCGGGTTCTGGACCTACGCCGCCGACATGGGCGGGCAGAGCCTGCCCGACGCCGAGCTGTCGGGCAGGGTCGCCGTCGTACTCGGCGCGGAGGGCTCGGGCGTCTCCCGCCTCCTCAAGGAGCGCTGCGACGGCTCGCTCTCCATACCCCAGTACGGCCACGTCGACTCGCTCAACGTCTCGGTAGCGGCCGGGGTTATCCTCTACGAGGTTCGTAAGAGGCTCGGCCCGCCCCGGGCTCGCTGAGTCCCGCCGGGCGCGGTAGGTCCAGGCCGCGCCGGGCCCTCGCCGAGAGGACGGGGGCCCCGGCTACAGGCCCAGCGCGAAAGCGTATAGCGCCGTCTCCAGCCTATCGAGCTCGCCCTCGGATACCGAGTCCGGGCCGTCGCGCTTCGTGTGGTAGACGGACTGGTCGAATTCGCAGAGCGTCACGGCCCTGGCCCCGGCGCGGCCGAGCGGGCCCGAGTCGACGTTAGGGACAGGGTACTCGCGCCTAGTCGCGATGCCGGCATCGGAGAGCGCCCGGGCCAGGGACTGGGCGAATTCGCGGCTGGGCGGATCGCCGTTCGAATAGATAGAGAGCGTCCCGGAACCGGCCAGGCCGACCATATCGAGGTTGACGACCTTGAGCCTCGCGATCCCGAAGGGCGCGCTCGCGGCGAAATCCTCGGCCCCCGAGAGGTTTATCTCTTCCGCGTCGGTGAAGAGGAAGGCAGCGTCGCGCCGGACGCGGTCCCTCGCGTAGTTCTCGGCTAGGCTCATGGCCAGGCCGACGCCCGACGCGTTGTCGCTCGCGCCGGGGAAGGCCGCGCCGTCCCGATCGACGCCGACGTGGTCGTAATGCGCGACGAACGCCACGTCGGGCTCGAAGGCGCCGCCGTCGCCGTTCCACGTCGCCAGGACGTTCCTGCACGCCCTCCGCTCGAAGCCAAGCGGATTGACCAGGGTCGCGGTAGCGCCGGAGGCGGCCGCCGAGGCGAGGAACGCCGCGACGCCCTCCGAGACGGCCATCTTGACGAGGGAGCCCTTAGGCTCGGCCATGAGCCGAGGACCCTGCCCCGGATACGTCGATCGCCGCTCGACGCTCGCGGCCTCGACGACGACGAGCAGCCCTACGGCGCCCCGCCCGACGAGAGCCTCGTCGTCGCCCTCGTCGTAGGCGTAGCCGGGAACGACCACGACGGCGCCCTCGGGGAAGTCGTCGTCGGCCGAGGAAAGGTACGCCAGGGGGCCTACGGCCCGCTCCTCGACCCGGGCGCCCCTCGGAGACTCGCGGAACTCCTCGCGGAACCGAAGCTCCCGCTCCGGGCCGCCGGGGACGGCGATCGCGCAGCGCGGCTCGCGCACGAGCTCGGGGACCATCTCCTCGAAGCCGCGGAAGGCCACCGAGAGCCCGACGCCCTCCAGGGTCGCCGCGATATACTCGGCGGCCGCGCGGCCTCCGTCCGAGCCCGCCTGCCGTCCCCCATAGGCCTCGCCCGACAATTCCCGGACGACGGCGATCGCGGAGACGGAGTCGCCGCTCCTGTCCCCGGGAACGGCGCGCGCGGAGCAGGCGACGAAGGCGAGCGCGTAGGCGACGACCGCGCCGCCGGCTACGGCCGCTACGGCCGCGGCCGCGAGCGGCCCTACGGCGGAGCGTCGTAGGGAACTTTCGTTACTATGCATAATCCCTATCGATAGAATACGCCCCTAGTCGAAGCGCGAGGCGAGGCCGGAGCGAAATATCCGGCTTCCGCGCATCCTGGTGTTCGCCGGTCCTGCCGTTCGCCGGTCTGAAGTATTGATTGGGCGGGGGAGAAAAGCAAGGCGCTCGAATCCGCGGATCGGAGTATCCTTCAGGCTGCGGCGCGATACTAGGAGACCGTCCTGACTACCCGAAGCAGTACCACCGTCTTTACGACGCCCAGGGCTATCAGGAATACCTTGAGGACCATGTAGGGCGCCAAGTACGCGCCTACAAGCAGGGCTATCCATACCCAGGCGAGCAGGGTCAGCTTGTGCCTCATCGTCAGGCCCTTGCTACGGAACAGCCGCTTGAACATGCTCCCGTTCCGCAGCCAATCGCTGATCCGCCTGGAGCTCCTCAGGAACAGGAAGCCCGCGAGCAGGATGAACGGAGCCGTCGGCAGGATCGGCACCACGACTCCTAGCATCCCGAGCAGTAGGCAGACCGCGCCGAGGCCCGTAAGCAGGGCTCTCGCGACGGGACGGGCCTTGGGATCCTTTAGCCTCTCGCTCTCTGTTCCTTCGGGGCTCATATGCGCCTTTCCGCTCTCGATTACGCCACCGGGATAAGCCGCGTCCGCCCGCGGGGCGTCCGCGGCCTATCGGCCGCGTTCGTCTACTATTTCCTTATCTCCTCTATGATCGGCTTCCTAGCCACGAAGAACCAGGCCAGGAAGGCGAGGCTCGCGCCCCCCTTGAGCAGGAAGGCGGAGCCAGGGGAAACCTTATCGAAGAGGTAGCCGCCGAGCCCGAGGAACAAGAGGACGCCTATAGGCTGCATGGTGTTCACGCCGCCGAGGACGGCCCCCATCATAGCCTTAGGCGAGGCGTCGATGGCGAGCGCGTTGGAACCGGCGAACGAGCCGGCCTGGCCGATCCCGATGAGAGCGGCCGCCAGGAAGCAAACGGGACTGAACGGGGTCGGGGCGAAGGCCAGCAAGCACATACCGACGCCGCCGGAGAGGACGGTAGCCAAGATGGTCTGGACTCGGCCCCATCGGTCGGTAAGCATGCCGATTATAGGGAAGGCGACGAGGGCCACGCCGCCTTCTATCATCATGGGAATAGTGGCCAGCATGGTAGCGGTACCCGCGGCCATGCCGCTGTCGGAGGCGGCCTTGACTCCCCACGCGACCAGGTAGGTGCCGAGCACGATGATGTCGGCGCGCGTTACCATCGCGCAGATATACGACGCCCTGAGCGCCCTGCTTCCCCGTAGCAGCGGGAGGATCTCCCTGAAGCGATGCCTTTCCGCGGTCTTCTCCGGCATATGGTCCTTCTGGAAGGCGAGCGCGACGAGGCCTCCGACAGCGGCGAGCGCCACGATGCTCATGATCGCCGAGACGACGCCGCTCCGCCGCAGGATGCCGCCGAAGACCCCGAACACGATTATAGCCGCGAGCCCCACGCCGGTGCCGTACATGGCCATGGCCTTGCCCCGGTCCTTGCCCGACGAGTAGTCGCCCCACATCGCTATCAGCTGGGGGTACCCGAGGATAAGGGCTACGCCTATGAGGAGGCGAGCCGCGTACGATACCAGGAGCCCCGGCGCGAAAGGCGCGAATTCCGCGGCCCTGCCGGGCATGAAGCTGAGCGCGGCGCATATACGCCCGGCCGCGCCGTTAGGTATGCCGAGCCGGGCGGCGATGGCGCCGGCGTTGCCGAACATGAAGTAGCAGGCGCCCGCCATGACGAAGCCCGCGAAGACCAGCCGCTTGCGGCCGAGCCTGTCGGACAGGGCGCCCACGGCCGCTACGAGCGCGAGCGTGGCGACCTGGCTCATGTTCTGGAGGAAGCTGTTTATGGAGCCCGCGAAGCTCTGGTCTATCCCGACGACGTCGCTCATGAGGGCCGGCTGTATGACCGACGGCACGGTCATGAACATGCCCATGAGGAAGGTATTGATAAATAGGAATGTGAAATTCGCCTTCGAGATTCCCGCGGGCATCGCGATACCCGCGAATTTCATCTCTTTAGGCGCGACGCCATCGATTCCGTCCATACCCGCTCCTTCTATTCGCGGCATAGCGCGAACATGTATCCGTACATCCAGGCGCCCGTCTCTTCGCGCTTGTGCTTCCTGAGCACCATCCTCACGCGCGCCCCGGGAACCAGCTCGTCCTTCTCCGCGTCGACGAGCTCGGAGATCACCGTGATCCCGTCGTCGAGCCGTATAGTGCATATCAGGCGGGGCGCGGTCTCGCCGTAGCCCATGATCGGATAGCCCATGTTCTCGACCTGCACGACGTCGATGGTCCCGAGCCGCGAGCAGCGATACGGCTCGAGCTCCATACCCTTGCACTTGGGGCAATTGAGCTCGTCGCGCCGGGGGAACCAGAGCGACCCGCACGACTTGCAGCGGGAGCCCTGGAGGAGGTACCGCCCGAAGCGCTCGCGCCATGTCCGCATCGTGTTATAGCTCTCGAGCCTGGGCAGGATCTCCGGAAATTGATCGTTCATTCTATACGCCCTCCCTAGCCGTTTTCCCGCTGCAGGATCGAGCACACTTCCATCGAGTGGTGCGAGCCGTAGGCCTGCGCCGCCGCCACGCGGGCGTTCGCGACCTGGCGCTCGCCGGCCTCCCCGAGGAGCTGCAGGTAGTTCTCGTAGATCTTCGAGCTGAAGTCGCCGCCGGCGCTCGAGTGTCCGTAGGAGATCGCCCCGCCGTCGGTATTGGTCGGGCAGCGCCCCCCGAGACCGGTGCCGCCTTCCATCGCGAATTTGCCGCCGGACCCGACGGGTATGATGCCCATGCCCTCCAGCGCCTCCATGCCCTCGAAGGGCGACAGGTCGTGGACCTGGGCTAGCTGTATATCGGACGGCGTCACGCACGCCCGGGCGAGGGTCTCCTCCGCCGCGAGCCTGAGTCCCGGCTGGGTAGCCGGGTCGGCGTCGGCGAAGGCCTCGTGGCCGGCGTAGTCGTAATGGTTCCCGAGGTACGGCGGGCGCGTCCGGTACGATACGTCGAGGAGGAGGCGCGGGAGCTTCCTCTCCTCGACGACCTCCTCGGAGACGAGGATCAGGCACGAGGCCAGGTTCCTCCCCGTCGCCGTGCGCAGCCTGTACCCGGCGGTGTCGTCGGCCATCAGCTCCTCGTCGCTCGGGTCGAGCTTGCGCAGGGCCGAGTCGTTGCGCCTGCCGTACCAGTAGCACTGCTTGGCCCAGGCCGCGGCCGCCTCCTCGCCGTACCCGAAGCGCTTCTTGTAGGATTCGCTCCGGAGCGCCCCGTAGTTCTCGTGCGAGAACCCGAGCATGTAGTCGTATTCCGTATAGTTGCCTATAGGCCCCATGGCGTCGCGGAAGTCGAAGTTATCGGGCTTCGAGATGCCCAGGACTATGCCCGCCTTGTAGCGGCCGCTGGCTATATAGTTCCAGACCACGTCGGTGCATAGCCCGCCGCCGCAGCAGGCCTGCGAAATGGAGACGAATGGGCGGGGTATCATGCCTATGGCGTCGGCCGCCACGCAGCCCAGGGCGCCCTCGGTGATGGTCCTCTCGTTATACGATATCGCGCCTATGTCGACGTCCTTGACGGACAGGCCCGCGCGGTCGAGCGCGGCCTGCGCCGCCTGGGCTATGAACTGGCGCCAGGTAAGGTGGCTAACGCTGCGCGCGGGCGGCGAGACCGCCGCGCTCGCGAGGTATACCTTCGGAAACGTTCTCTTCGTCATTCCTGACTCCCTATAGGTAATTGCTGACGAGGGTCGCCGGCCGCAGGTACTTGAACTCGTACTTGGACGCGTGCGCGTAGTCCACGAGCGTCTTGTCCTCTAGCTGGAAGCCCACGAGGCCCGACGAGGGCCTGCGCCCGTCCAACGCGGCCGTCGTCCTGAAGCAGAGCGCGTCGGAGCCGGCCCCATATCCGTAGGAGCACACGAAGGCGCGCTGCCCCTCGTCGGCGTAATCGAGGAACTGGGCCAGCGGGATGAGCGCGCCGGCGGAGCCGCAGTCGCCTATGGACGACGTGAGCACGCTGTTCATGACGGTGACCACGTCGAAGCCGAGGGAGCCGCCTACCATCATGGGCTGGACGCCGGTCGCCTGCGGGAGCACTACCGCGTCGAAATCGGAGGCCGGGTCGAGCCCGAGCCGCTCGAGCAGGGCCTTGCCCGCGGGGACCGCGTGCTCGAGGAGGCCCCAGTTGGAGACGTAGCCGAGCCACCCTCCGCCCAGCTGGATATAGCGGTCGCCCTCTACCCGGTGGTAGTCGGACAGGTCGCTCGCCCAGGACCCGAAGCCCTCGAGCTCGGCGATGACGCCCTCCCTGCCGACGAGGCAGGCGAAGGCGCCGGCGGAGGCGCTGTACTCCATCTGCGTCCCCGGCGGGAAATGCCGGTTGAGCGTGTCGGCGCCTATGGCCAGCGCGTAGTCGGCGAAGCCGGCCTCCACGTAGGCGACGGCGCTGATGACGGCCGAGGTCCCCGACTTGCCGCCAAACTGCAGGTCGTAGGAGAACAGGTCGGGGCGCAGCCCCAGGGCGTCCTGCGCTACGGTCGCGGTCGCCTTCGTATCGAACGGGTTGGTGCAGGTGCCGAAGAACAGCGCGCCCACCGCGCCCCGGTCGATCCCGGACCGGTCCAGGGCCAGCTCGGCCGCGGCCACGCCCAGGGTCAGCGCGTCCTCGTTGGGCATCAGGACCGCCCGTTCGACGAAGCTCATCTTATCGAATATATCCGGCGTAACGTTCTCCCACACCTTCCATATCTCATGGACGTCGATGCGGTGCCGGGGTATCGCCGTGCCGTAGCTTACGATTCCGCTTTTCAAGGTGCGCCTCCGTGGCCTGGTTATTTCTTGGGGATTATCCAGAGGGAGCTGAAGGCGATTCCCTCCGTCATCGGGCCGGTGAACTTGAGCTGGCCGGAGCGGACGAGGCTCATCACGGGCTCGGCCCCGCTGAAGTACTTGACGAACGCCTCGTCGGAGACCGTCATGACGAAGCGCGGCTTCTCGGCCTTGCCTTCCACTACCCGCAGTTCCTGGTTCTTGACGTCCAGGTACCACTGCCCGCCGCCCTCGCCGGAGATGTCCAGCTGGATGATCCTCGTGTAGCCCTTCGCCTTCTTAGGGTTGAAGAGGGACGGGAGCGTCGCGATCGTTTCCTTTACCGTTGCCATAGTTTCCTCCATTCGCTAGGTGAGTCTTTACGCGGTCGCTATCTGGCCGCCGTCTACGAAGAGCGTCGCGCCGGTTATGAATTTCGCCTCGTCGGTGGCGAGGAACAGCACCGCCCCGGCGATGTCCTCGGGCTCGCCGAGCCTGCCCAAGGGGATCTTGCCGATGAACCACTTCTCCCGCTCCGGGTCGGCGAACAGGTCCCTCGTCATGCCCGTCCGTATCATGCCCGGCCCGACGGCGTTGACGTTGATGCCGTACGGCGCCAGGTCGAGGGCCATGCCCTGGGTGAGCATCTTGAGGGCGCCCTTGCTGGCGTTGTACGACGACTGGCCGCGGCCGGCGATCACCGACATGATCGACGTGATATTGATGATCTTCCCGTACATCTTCTCGGTCATGACCGACAGCACGGCCTTGGAGCAGCGGAACGCCCCGACGCAGCCTATATCGAGGGCCTTCACTATCTCGTCCTCCTGGGCCACGATGAAGGGCGCGAAGGGGTTGTAGCCCGGGTTGTTAACGAGGATATCTACCGTCCCGAAGGACGCGACGCATAGGTCGGCCATCGCGTCGCACTCGTCGGTGACCGACACGTCGCAGTGGACGGTCTTGACCTCGCCGCCTAGCTCCCTGACCATCCTCGCGGTCTCCTCGAGGCCCTCCATGTTGACGTCGCTGATGACCTGCCTAGCGCCCTCCCTCGCGAACATGACGGCGATGCCCCGCCCGATGCCCGAGGCCGCGCCGGTCACGATGGCGGCCTTGTCCTGCAATCTTCCCATTCCTCTTCCTCCTTTATCACTCGATTAGCCCCTACGATCCCTCGGCTACCTTCGCGCGCCTTGGACGCCCGCGTCAGGAATAGAAGACCCTGTCCTGGGCCTCCATGAAGCGCTCCATGTCGTCGGCCGGGCGTATCTCCGTCTCGAAGAGGCACGACTCGCCGCCGAGGCCGAGGGCGCGGACCATGTTAGTGCTGGGGTGCTTGTCGGGCGGCGTAAACAGCGACGCGGTCTTCCTCGCGTGCTCGTGGCAGTACACGCAGACGCCCAGGCCGAGCTCGGAGAGCGGTATACCGCTCTCGGCCGAGACGACCTCGAATATCCCCCGCTCCTCGCAGTTGAAGAACTCGGTGAAGCGCCACGAGGGATCGACGTCCTCCTTCCCGGCCGCGGCGTTCCGCTCGGTCGTGACCAGGTCCTGGTCGGCGAACATGCCGTAGCGGCCGAGCTGGCGCAGCGCCATCCCGTCGATGCCGGCCTTGGGGTACATGTCGGCGAAAAAAAGCTTCGTGACGCGCCAGCCGAATTCCTCGCCCGAGGCGTCGACGATGCGCTTCAGGCGCTCGAAGCCGCGGCGCTCTATGAGCAGCCTCGAGAGGACGCCCTGCCGTATGAGGCCGTAGTCGTAGGCGACCACGCCGCGCAGGCAGAACGTGAACCAGTCCCTAAGCAGGGCGTCGTCGAAGCGCCCCTCGGCCAGGGCCGCGTCGGAGCGGGCGCAGAGATCCTGATAGAGCGGGATCCAGCCCTCGCCCAGCCTCGCCGTCTCGTAGCTCTCCGCGTACGGCGCGAAGGCCTCGTACGGCAGGAGCGAGCCGTCGGCCAGGAGCTCGGCGACGTCGGCCAGGAACATGCGGTAGTATCGCTCGACGCCGTCGCGGTACTCCGCCTCGCCTACCGCCTCCGGCCACTCGCAGTACTCGTACAGCACGTCGAAGCGAAGGTTCATCTCGCCCTCGACCGCGCGCCAATAGGCCCCGGCTATCTTGAGCCCCGGGAAGACATCCCGGGGATCCCTCATGTCGCCGTTGACGAGCAGGTCGAGCTCGGCCTTGGCCCCCTCGGCGTCGCCCTTCGCGTACAGCGAGTCGGCGGCGGCGGCGTAGCCCTTGGCCCTCGCGAAGGTGATAGCCCATTTGTGGGAATGCTTGAGCGGGAAATTCATGAGCGCCTCCTCCTGTCTATCCGCGACAGAGGATACGCCCGGCAAGGGAGGGCGCGCATCGACAGTACTGCGTATTCGGCATGGGGAGGATTACCCGTTTTACCGGGCGGCGGGATGGGGAGAAATGCGTAGGGCCGCGACTTGCCTCGACGGGCCGCGACGGGCCGGGCCTAGGTCGCGGCCTAGCCCGAGCTCTCGCCCTGGCCTATCGCGTAGAGCGCGGCCTGAGTCCTGTTAGCCAGGTGCAGCTTGAGGAGGATGTTGCTGACGTGCTTGCCGGTGGTCTTCGGGCTGATGAAGAGGCGGTCCGATATCTCCTGGTTGCTCAGGCCCTGGGCCAGCACGCCGAGCACCTCCAGCTCGCGCTCGGTGAGGGCGTCGGGCCCGCCCTTGGCGGGCGCCTTGTCCCTGTTGAGCTCGCCAATGACCTTGAGGGCTATGCGCGGGTGCAGGGAAGACTCCCCCGCGTATACGTTCCTGATGGCGCTCAATAGCTCCTCCGGCGAGGCGTCCTTGAGGAGGTATCCGAGGGCGCCGGCCTTTATGGCGGCGAAGACCTTGTCGTCGTCCGAGAAGCTCGTCAGCACGAGTATGCGGGCCTCGGGGCGGAGCCCGTGGATCTCCCCTATGGCCTGTATGCCGTCCTTCTTCGGCATCACGAGGTCGATGAGCACCACGTCGGGCGCGGTCTCCACGACCCGGTCTACGGCCTCGGCCCCGTTAGCCGCCTCCCCGACGACCCTCATGTCGTCCACGGAACCTATGAGGTCGACGAGGCCCTTCCTGACTATAGGATGGTCGTCCGCGACGACGAGGCGTATCTGCGTACTCATGATGCTTCCTCCCCGGAGAACGGGATCGACGCCAGCACGCGCGTCCCCCCGTCCTTGGCCGAATCTATCTCGAGGGTCCCGCCGAAGCGCTCTATCCTCTGCCTTATGTTGCTGAGCCCGTAGCCGTGCGCCTCGGCGGCGTCCGCGGCGTCGAAGCCGGCCCCGTCGTCCTCGATGAGCAGCCGGAGCGAGTCGCCGTCGGTCGAGAGGGACAGGGAGACCTCCGACGCGTTGGCGTGCTTGAGCGTGTTATTGAGCGCCTCCTGCGAGACCCAATAGAGGAGCTCCTCCACGCGGCCGGAGAAGCGCACCCGCGGCACCGACAGCCTGGCTCGGATGCCGAGCCGCTTCTCCACGGTATCGAGCCGGCGGGCGACCGCCCCCGCGAACCCGTCCTGCTCGAGCGCGAGCGGCATGAGCCCGTAGACGAGCAGCCGCATCTCCTTGAGCGCCTGCCTCGATATGTCGCCGATGGTCTCCAGGCGCTCGACGGTATTCCCGAAGTCGTTCCTGCGGGCGTAGTTGAGCCCGGTCTGGGCGAAGAGCGCCATGCTGTAGAGGAGCTGCGTGACCGAGTCGTGCAGCTCGCCGGCGAGGCGCTCGCGTTCCTCCACGACAGCCGTCCGCTCGGTCTTCTTCCATAGCTTGATGACCTCGACGGTCAGCCCCATCTGGGTGCCGACGGAGCTGAGCAGGGCGCGCTGCTCCGGGGAGAAGGGAGTCCCGGGCTCGCGCATCGCGCAGAGGACCCCGGCGACGCGCCCGCGCGCGCGGAGCGGCACGGCCATCATGGGAGCGGGTCCGCCGGGGCCGTCCCCCGCTCCCGGCGCCGCCGGGCGGCCCGGGCCCTCGGCGTCGCCGGGCAGGATGAGGCTCGAGCCGGAGCTGAGCACCCACGATATGTGCCCGTCGAGGACCGATGACGGGATGGAGCTCGCCCACGCCGACGTTCCCGTGGCCTTCTGTATGGCCAGCTCGGGGCGCTCCTCGCGCTCTCCCAGCAGGTAGATGGCTCCCCGGGTAGCGCCTACGGCCGAGAGGATAATGTCCAGCGAGCGGTCGAGCGTGCGCTCGAGCTCGGTGGACTCGGTGGCCGTCTCCATGAGCCGGTACAGGACGTCCAGGTGCCGGCTCCTGTCCTCCACGCTCTCCTCGAGGAAGCGCATCAGGTTCGCCTTCTCTATGGCCACCTTGAGCTGCCCCGCTATGGTCATAAGGAGGCGCCTATCGGCCTCCGAGAAGCCGTCGCCCCGGCGGCTCTCGGCTAGGATGATGCCGATGACGGCGTCCCCCGACTTAATGGGCACGCATACCGACGAGTGGGAGCCGTGCGCGCTCGAGCGAGGCATCGCCTCGCGGGCCAGGTCGTCCACGATGAAGCCCTCGGCGCCCTCGCCTATGAGGCCGAGGAATTTATTGACGTGCGACTCGGGCATGTCGAAGGTTACCGAGGCCGGGAATTTCTCTACGGAGCCGCCCCTGGACAGGAATATGCCGCACGAGTCGATGTCGAGGGCCTTCGCTATCATCGACGCCACCGACGAGAAGGAACCCACGTAGTCGCCCCACTCGTCGCCCATCGTCGCGATGCCGTTGAGAATGGTGAGCTCCTCGAGGTTCTTCCGTATCTCGCCCTCGGCCCGCTTCCTGTCGGAGATGTCGCGGACTATGCCCCCCGATACGGTGGCCGACTCCAGGCGGACGCGGAACAGGATTATCTCGATGAAGCGCCTGACGCCGTCCGAGCATTCGATGACGTTCTCCACCGAAAGCTTGTGCCGCGTCATAGTGCCGGTACGCATGAAGCCCTCGTACCCCTGCCTGATGCGCTCGAGCATACCCTGGTTGCGCACCTCGGGCCGCATGAGGCCGAACATCACCTCGAACATGTTGCGGCCCATCGTGCCCGCCCTGTCGAGCGCCGTGATCGCCTCCATGCTCTTGTTCCACTCGAAGATCCGGCCCTGGAAGTCCATGAGGAAGATGCCGTTGGGAGACTGCTCCACGACGCTCCTGAACAGCTCCTCGTTCACCCGGAGCTGGCCGACGGTCTCCTCGGTGGGCATATCGGCGACGCGGCGACGCAGCGAGGCGAGTTCCTCGACGAGCTCCTCGCGCGACATGGAATCGAGGCCTTCCCTGCACGGCTCGACCGGGCGTCCCATGCGCTAGGCCCCGTGCGCCCCGTGCGCCCGGACGTCCCCGTAGGCCCCGACGCCCCCGTACGCCTCGTCCGGCAGGGGACGGAGCCAGGCGGTGGCCCGGGCGCCCGCCGCCTTGCCCGCGCCGATCGACTCGGCGAGTCCCGCGCCGCCCCGCCTGGACGCGAGGAAGGCGGCTATGAACGCGTCGCCGCAGCCCACGGTCGTGCCCGCTACCGGCACGGCCTCGACCGGCGACCACGACTCGCGGCCCGACGCCCCGTCGAGCGCGAGCACGCCGCGCGAGCCCATGGTAACGACGACGAGCCTGCCCAGGTCGAAGGCGACCCGCCTGATCTCCGAGACCGCCGCGTCGCCGGGCCCGCCCGGCCAGCCTACGAAGCCTACGTCGAGGCGGCCCATGGTCTCCCGGAAGCGCGAGCCGTCGTAGTGCCTGAAATCCAGGAAGTCGCCGCTCGACTCGAGCCCGGAAAGCCGGCCCGAGTCGCCGAGCCTGTGGACCTCCCGTACGACGGGGTCGACGAGCACCGCGTGCAGGCGCCCGGCCCCGGACAGCCACGCCTCCTCGGAGGCGGTCAGGCGGAAATCGGCCCAGACGCCGGGCGCGAAGTTATCCATCCACGGCTGCCTATCCTCGCGCGTCGTTATGTCTATCGACGCCGAAGGGCCGGCCCCGACGATGGAATCCGCCGCGTAGCCGATGCCGTGCCTGTCGAGGAAGCCCAGGAACAGGTCGGGACGATCGTCTCCTATCCTCGTGAGGAGCCTGAACGGGAGGCCGGCCCGCGACCAGTGCCAGGCCACGTTCAGGGCTCCGCCGCCGGGCAGGTCGAGCCCTTCCGCCTTATACCGGTCGAGGCTGACCGGGCCGAGCAGGGCGGTTTCGATAGGCCGGCCCGGGGCGCGCGCGCTCGTCACAGGCCCTCGAGGGGTCGGGCCCGTTGATCGCCTATAGCGAGGAAGCGGTCGTACCGGACCTCTATCACCTTGCTCATCTGCCAGAACGCCTCCACCGACAGGTGGCCGCAGCCCTCGGAGTGGTACCAGTCGACGCGGTTAGGCAGGGTCGCGAGGAGGGCCGGGTCGTGGACCGGCACGACGGCGGGGCTGAGCGCGTAGCCCGGCGAAAGGGGGTCGCGTATCTGCAGGAGGAACCGGCCCCCCATCCCCCGGGCCCGGGGCACGCTTAGGATCTCGCCCGTCCCCAGGTCCTCGAGCTCCGCGGTCCCGGCGTCCGTGTCGACCACGGAGGGCCAGCCCGGGTCGGCGGCGAGCTCGGCCATCACGCGGCGGACGGATATGTCCTGGTAGTGGTTCATCGGCGTCGACGGCTGGTCGTAGTCGTCGTCGTAGACGTTATCGACGGCGTAGTCGTAGACGTTGCCGCAGTCGATCGATAGGAACTCGACGAGGGCCGGCCGGTCGCGGAGGAACCGCCTATACGCCTCCTCGTACTCGGCGATCGCGAGGCTGACCGGGACCACGGCCCCGCGGACCACGTGCGCGTAGCGCCACCCGTCGGCGCCGAACCGTCGGTCGAGCGCCTCCTTCCGGCTAGCCTTGGCGGCCCCTGAGAAGCCGGGAGACCCCACGGGGATCCATACCGCCCCTAGCCGCCCGAGCGCGTCCCCGCCCATCCCCGTAGCCAGTCCGCCTGCGCTCATCGCCCCTCCTTCGCTCGGGCGCCCGCCGCCGGACGCGGCGCCGGCTCGTACGCCTCGTCGGGCAGGGCGCGGCGCCACGCGGTGGCCCGGGCTCCCGCGGTCTTGCCGCGCTCTATGGCGGCTTCCAGGTCGGCGCCGCGCCTCCGGGCCGCCAGGAAGGCCGCCGTGAAGGCGTCGCCGCAGCCGACGGAGGAACCTGCTATGGGCACGGCCTCGACGGGCACGAACAGCTGCCTGCGGGCCGCGCCGTCGAAGGCCAGGACCCCGCGCTCGCCGAGGGTCACGACGACCAGGCGGCCGAGGTCGAAGGCGACCTCGCGCATGCCCTCGACGGCGGGATCGTCGGGCGCCCCGGCCCAGCCTACGAAGGCCGCGCGCAGGAAGCGCATCGTGTCGCGGAAGCGGGCCGCGTCGTAGTACCTGTAGTCGAGGAAGTCCCCGCTGGACTCCAGCCCGGCCAGGTACCCCGCCTCCCCGAGCCTGTGGACCTCGCGTATGACCGGCTCGACGAGCATCGCGTGCAGTCCCCGCGCCCCGGCTATAGCCTCGTCCTCGGCGCCGGACAGGCGCAGGCCCGCCCAGACGCCGGGGGAGTAGTTGTCCATGACGGTCTGGCCGTCAGCCAGCACCCGTATGTCTATCGAGGCCGTGAGCCCCGGGACGACGAGGGTCCCGGGATCGTGGGCGATGCCGTGGCGCTCGAGGAAGCCCAGGAACGCCGCGGTAGCGTCGTCACCGATCCGCGAGACGACGCGGAAGGGCTCTCCCGATATCATCCAGGCGTAGGCGATATTGAGGGCGCCGCCGCCCGGCAGCGCGAGGGATTCCTCGACGTAGCGGTCGAGGGTTAGCGGCCCGAGCAGGACCGTATCGGTAGAAGCAATAGGCACGGGTCCTCCGAAGATGAACAGCATTATACCCTATACGGGCTCGTGTCAACGCCGAAGATCCTGAGCGACGCGTTTCCATCGGCCGATCAAATCAGTATCTTTCCTAGTACTATCTATACCATCATATACGGGGGGCGCCATGAACACCACGGCCAACAGGAAAGCATGGGGCGTCGCGACGGCGGCCGGCTTCACGCTCATGATAACGCTGAACGCGCTCGCCAACGCGTTGCCGCTGAACGGGGTTAACACGGGTCAGCTATCCGACGAGATACCGAACCTGTTCGTACCGACCGGACTGACGTTCGCGATATGGGGGGTCATATACCTCCTGCTCCTGGGCTACGTCGTCGCCGCGCTACGCGACGCCTTCTCCAACGCCGGGGGAGCGCTCTGGGATAGCGAGGACGGCAAGCTCTTCAGCGCTAACGCCTCGCTCAACGCGGCATGGATACTGGCCTGGCACTGGCGCTCTATCGCGCTATCCCTCCTGATAATGGTCGGCATATTGGCAACGCTCATAGCCATGATGGAGCGGAACCACGCCCGAGGCCCGATAGCGGCCTCGGACGCTAATCGCGTCTCGCGCTTCCTATTGCGCGTACCCGTCCTCGTATACCTGGGATGGATATGCGTGGCTACCATAGCCAACGTCACGGCCTTCCTCGTCACGATAGGCTGGAACGGCTTCGGGATCCCCCAGCTCTGGTGGGCCGTGCTCGTAGTGGCCGTCGGGGCGATCGTGGGAGGCGCGCTCGTCCTAGGGCGAGGCGCCGTATCGTCCGGCCTCGTGGTTATATGGGCCTACGCCGGCATCGTCATCAAGAGGAGCGCAACGGACCCGTCCTCCACCGCGCCCCTCATCGTAGCGGCCTATATAGGCATAGCCGCCGTAGCCGTCGCCATCATCCTCCGCCTGTACTTGTCGAGGAAAGCCGTAGCCTAGAGCCCGGCCTGCCGATTTTCTTTAATAATTGTTAGCGGCAAGGCCTTGATTATGATTTTTAATGACTATATCCCTTCTTTCGAGCCGTTATAACGGCCCATGGAAGGAAACGCGACGCATGGACAAGCAGCGGTTAAGGGAGCTCGAGGAGCTCATAGCGAGGGACTACGGCGACGTCACGGGCGTCGTCGTCCGGCGACGAGGGGATGTCGCCTACGAGGGCTACTTCAACGGGTACGCCGCGGCCGACGCCGTACACGTGTACTCGGTGACTAAGAGCGTAGTATCGTCGCTCGTTGGCATAGCCGTCGACAAGGGGCTGATCGATAGCGTGGAACGGAAGGTCCTGGACTTCTTCCCGGAGTACGCCGTCCAGCCCGGCGAGCGGACTATACGGGACGTGACCGTCAAGCACCTGCTCACGATGACAGCGCCGTATAAGTACGACGCGGAGCCGTACGAGGCGTTCTTCTCCAGCCCGGAGCCTATCAGGGACGCGCTCGACCTCCTAGGCGGCGATAAGCCGATCGGGGCGTTCAATTATTCAGCCATTGGGGGCACCCACCTCCTTTCTGGCATCCTCGCCAGGGCGACGGGGCGGTCAGTACGGGAATTCGCCGTGGAGAACCTATTCTCGCCCCTGGGGATAGACGTGCCGCGCGACGTGGCGCTTCGTAGCCAGGAAGAGCACGTCGCCGTCATGCAGGACAGGAATACCCGCGGCTGGGCCGTCGACCCGCAAGGGCTGAGCGCGGCCGGCTGGGGACTCTTCCTCACGCCCTCCGACATGGCCAAGCTGGGCCAGCTCTACCTGAGCGGCGGGACCTGGGACGGAAGGCGCCTAGTATCGTCCCGATGGATAGAGGAGAGCACCGAGGAACATAGCCGCTGCGCCGAATGGGGCCCCAAAGGGGGTGGCCTGGCGTACGGGTATCTATGGTGGCTGCTGGACGGGGAAAGCTACGCCGCCCTGGGCGACGGCGGCAACGCCATCTACGTCAACGTTACCAAGGGCTTGGTCGTAACCGTCGCCTCGCTATTCACGCCGGAAGCCAAGGACAGCGTCGAGCTGATCAAGAGATACCTAGAACCGGCCTTCGCGGGTTGAGGACGCCTACCCCGATCAGCGTTATAAACGGATCGGGGTAGGAACACGACTAATCCGCGGCGGCGCTAATGACCTATACGTCCGTGCCGCAGAGTCGCGCTTATATCCATATCTCGGAGTAATTGTGCTCGCGCTCGCACCAGCGGCAGACGAAGGTGTCGGTGCCTTTTTTTCGCGAGAACGACGTCTCGACGTGCTCCTGGTGGGAGGGGTGCGAGACGCACAGCTCGTTACGGCAGGCGATGTCGTCGAAGTTGTAGATCCTAGGCGGCATGCCCAGGCGGTACTTCTTGACGACCTCGCGATCCTTCACCAGGTTGAGCGTGCAGCCTGGCGATACGGCGCCGAGCCGCTTCAGGTCCTTCTCTCCGAACGACAGGAGGTCGGGGACGGACACTATGCCCTTGAAATCGCCCGAGTTAGTATGGTAGACGCCGTGGGACGAGCGCACGTTGAGCCCCAATACTCGCCGTATCTTGTCGATGCGGTTCCATATCTGCTCGACGGGCGCCCCGGGGGCTATATGGTCGATGACGAGGCCCGACTCGACGGGCTTGATGCCCACCTTGTACTCGGGCTTGGCGCTGTTCGACACGGGCGCCTCGAGCACGAATTCCTCGTCGGCCGCGGGAGCGGCGAGGCCCTCGCCCTCGAAGTCGTCGCCCAGGACGCCCGACAGCATGCCCATCAGGGCGGCGCGGGTATAGTAGCCGTTGGCCGACTGCGCGTCCCACGCGTTCAGGGGCGTGTCGTCCAGGAAGCCCGGGATGACGGGAGCCAGGCGGTCGCGGGGCAGGGGGTGATAGAAGCGCGTGCCGGAAGGGAGCTTATCCGTCATGTCCTTGCGGAAGGTGACCGCCTTGCGGAGGGCCGGAGCCTTCTCCAGCACCGACTCTCCCATGCGCTCCAGCTGGAGCCTCGTGAAGTACCAGATGCTCGCGGCCTTTCCGGAGGCGAGGTACTCGTCTATGGAGCCGTAGGTCCTGACCTCGAAACCGTTGCGCCGCATCTTCTCCGCGTAGTGCTCGGGCATGGCCAGCTCGGGCGGGGCGACGAGATCGACGACGACCTCCCGGAAGGCGCGCAGGCCGTCGGCCTTGGAGTGCACGGTGCGGCCGTGGTGGAGGTCGCCGAGCAGGGCCAGGTGGATCCGGCCGTCGTCCCAGCCGAGCTGCTCCAGGAAGCTGAACTCGTCGAGGAATTCCTGGGTCGGGTGCTCGTGCTTGCCGTCGCCGGCGTTGATGAAGGAGGGGCGCGCGTAGCCGGAGCGCTCCGCCCAGGGCCCTAGGTAGTCGGCCAGCCAGGAGCAGGCGCCCTCCAGCTTCGACCGGATGACGAAGCACGACTCGGGCGCGTACCCGACGAGCATCTTGATGGCGTCGGTCAGGCTCTCGTTCTTGGCGAACGACGAGGTGGCCGCGTCGAACATGGTGGCCCTGACCCTATGGAACAGGGCGGCGTTGCGGAAGCTCTCGCGCGTCCTCGTGGAGTTCTCCAGGAACACGAGGTAGGCCGAGTAGTCGGGATCGCCGATCCTGAACCGCGACGCCTCCCCGCCGGCGGCCGTCTCGGCCTTCAGCTCCCTCGCCTTGGCGTACAGGTAGCGTTGCTCGTCTAGGGAGAGGTCCCCTACCACCCCTACCGACCTGCCCTTGAACCGTCCGTTCCTCTTCGTCATCTGCGCATCTCCCTTTCGCGCGCTTCCCCCGGGAGCGCTCCGGCCCCGAGGGAAAGCGTAAAAAAAAAGGCGGAAGGCACGACGCCTTCCGCCAAAAAATCACCGCTTTATCTCCGAAGCGGTCGCCAACGACTCCGCTTCCAATATCAGGAACCCCCCGGAGGGTCCCTGGGCTATCAACCGCCCGCCCGATTCCGAGAGGAAGGTCCAACGGCTGACGGGCGCCGAGCTGGACGCGAGCCCCAGGGTCACGGGATCGAAACGGCCCAGGACCCAGGAATCGCCCCTCTTGACCACGGCGTAGACGGAGGCGCCTATCTTCCAGAGCGGCGCGTCGGCGAAGACGTCGTCCGTCCCCTGGACGACGTCGGCGTAGTCGGCCTTGGCGACGCGAACCAGCCGGACGGCGCCGCCGGAGGAGGTGACCTGGCCGGCTACGGCGACGTAGGCGTCCCCTAAGTCGAGAGCGGTAGCCGCCCGTATCGTGTTAAGGGCGCTCTTGCGTATCGTCTCCCCCGTCTTCAAATCGACGAGGGCTATCCTGGAGAACGGGGCGTCGGGGTCGACGAGCTCGAACAGGGCCACGCCGGCGGCTTCCCTGCTCGCGGCGGCGGCGACCTCGCCCTTGATGGCGTCCTTCTGATCCGCGGCTATGGCGGCCCGGTCGGCCGCTATCTCGGTATCCTTCGCGGCGGCCTTCTCCTCGCGGTCGGCCAGGGCCGCCTTGTCGGCCTCGACGGCGGCCTCGCGGGCGGCTATCTCCGCTTCCTCGGCGCGTGCCTTCTCGGAGACCGCGATGCTGGCCTCCTGCCCGGAGCCGGCGGCCGCGGCCCCGTCGGCGGGCCCCGGCGCCGCGACCGGCGTTCCGGCCGGCGCCGCCCCCGTCGCGGGAGCTGTCGCGTCCGTCGCGGGAACCGCCTCGGCGGGACCGGCGGCCTGGCCCGACGCCGCCTTATCGGCCTCGAGGCGGGCCTTGTCGGCCGCTACTGCGGCCTCCTCTCGGGCGATGCGCTCCTTCTCGGCGGCTATCGCGGCCTTCTCCTCTTCCTGGCCGCGCTCCTTGAGGTCGACGACGTCCATGCGCTCGGCCACGCCGCCGGAGGGAGACTCGTCCTTGAGGCTCTGGACGGTCGGCGCGTCGGTAATAGGGGTAGTATCGACGGAGCCCAGGACGCCGGAGCCGGCGCGGCTCGATAGGGGCACGACTATCCTCGAGCGCCCGGCCCACTCGTCCCAGCGGACGGAGAGGCCCGCGTTAGACTTGTCTAATTCCTTGATGACCACGGGTTTATACTTGGCCGAGAAATAATCCAGGTCGCCCCGGTATACGGCGTTATAGATGGTGACGAAGACCGCCAGGGTGTCCGCGTCCTTGGGGGAGTACCCGTAGGCGCCCTCGAGGAACCCGGCGACGATGCGGCGGAGGTTCTTGACGTGGTCGACGCGGGAGCCCTCGCCTATGACTATGATATCGGCGTCGAAGCCGGCCTTCGTAGCGGGGTCGACCGCGTGGATGACCGAGTAGCGGCCCACCTCGCCGTAGCGCGGGACGCCGCCGGCCACGGCCCGGCCCAGCGCGCGGCCTATGCCGCGGATCGACTCGGCGGTCTCGACGACAGCGTGCGGACCTTCGTAGTTGATGAATTCTATGGCCCGGCCGCCGGCGCTCGAGACCTCCGTCTCGTCCACGTCGAGGGCCGCCGCGGAAAGGGCGAGTCCGAGCGCGGCCAGGGCCGCGAGAGCGATTCGTTTCGTCATCCCGTTTCTCCTCCCGGCACTCGGCGCCGTCCCGTCAGTATATCGCATCATTACTCGTTCCGCGAGACCCGCGTCAGGGCCCGCTGCGCCTTTGAGCGCAGCTCGCGGGGGTAATCGCCGCCGGCTATCCTGACGAGCGCCAGGAGCCCGGAGCGATCGTCCAGGGCCCCGCTCGCGCGGTAGAGCCCGTCTATGGCGTCGACGACGGCCCCGGCGCTACGCGCGTCCAGCCTACCCTCGGCGGCCCGCGCGAAGGCGCCCAAGGCACGTCCCTCCGGGTCGAGGCCTATGGCGGCGACCGCGGAGGCGGCGGCCGCCCTCACCGCGGGGTCCGGGTCGCGCTCGAAGACCTCCACGAGGATGGGCACGGCCCGCGGCAGGCCCATCGCTCCCAGGAGACCGCAGGCGTAGACCCTGGGCAGGGGCCCGCTGGGCGCCGGTCCGGAGGCTGAGGCGCCGGAACCGAACGGGGCGTCGAGGCGCCCCAGCGCGACGGCCGCCGAGTACAGCGAGGAGGCCGTCGCCTCATCGCCTATAGTACCCGATTCCACGTTTTTTTCAATATCGTAGAGTCTCCTCATGACGGCGTCGTCGTCGTACGGAGCTAGAGACCAGCGCGACTCCTCGGCGGCCGCGGCGTCGACGGCCTCAAGGCCAAGGGAAGCGACAGCAGGGCCGTCGCCTGCGACGAGCGCTCGCTCGAAGCGGTAGGCGTAGAGTATCCAATCGGCCCCCCCGGCGAAGACGGCGCCGGAGGGCGCTATGGCCGGCGAGGACGCGGCGTTCGTTAGCCGGAGCGTCCTATAGAGCGAACCGTCGGAACCGTAGCTGCGTACCGCCGTCCTCGACGAAACGACGACCCTTCCCGCGAAGGCGGCCAGGGCCGCGCCCGAGCCGACCGATCCTATCGAGTTCCGCCAACGCTCCCTCCCGTCCCCGTCTACGGCCAGCAGCGTCCCGTCCGTTCCGAGCGCGTAGAAGCCTTCGGGCGAGGCGGCCAGCGAGACGGGCCCGGAACCTAGCCTAGGCGCGCCCTCGCCGGCTCCGGCGGCTCCGGCGGCTCCCGAGCCTCCCGAGCCTCCCGAGCCTCCCGAGCCTCCCGAGCCTCCCGAGCCTCCCGAGCCTCCGGAGACGGGCCGGAGCGCCTCGCCGTCGCGTTCGAGGACTAGGAGGCGCCCGTCCGACAGCAGGGCCGCGAGCCTCGAGACGCTCGAGGCCAGGATGGCGGGAGCCGAGCCGAGGGAGGCGGCCGCGGGAGGGCCTCCGTCGGGCGAGAACAGGAGCGCCGTACCGTCCGCGAGCCCGATGGCGGGGCCGCCTCCCGGGCCGACCGCGACGGCGGTGCCGGGGGCCGAGCCGAGGTCCGTCGACCACAGGCGCTTTCCGTTCGGCGCGAAGGCGCGCAAGGCGGACCCGGCGGCCACGAAGAGGCGCCCGTCGGACGCGAAAACAGGAGCCGACGACGGCGCGGCGCCTAGCTCCGCGCGCCAGACCTCCCGCCCGGCCTTATTGAGGAGGGCTATGCCGGTAGCGCCCGAGGAGACGGCCGCGCGCCCGTAGGCGTCGCATGATATGAAGGCGGAACGCCGCTCCGCCATGGCGCGCTTCCCTATGGCCACGCCCTCGATCGTTAGCACATACAGGGTCTTGGAGTCCGACAGGAGCCAGGCCCGTCCCGCGGCTATCGCGGGCCCGGCGCTTACGACGCCGCCCACCGGGAATCGGAAAAGGACGTCGGCCTCTACCGCCGTCCCGCTCGGAGTCCCCGCCGGCGCCCCGTCCGCCGACCCGGCGGGAGGCGAGGGCTGGGCCGCGCAGGGCGAGAGCGCGACGAGGGCCGCGAGCATGGCCGCCGCGGCTATAGTCCTACCCCCGACTACCGTCGGGAACCCGGCTACTGTCGGGAACCCGACTACTGTCGGGAAGCGCCTAGGCGAGCCTGAACCTGACATGGCTCTCCACGTGGGAGTTCTGGGGGTAGAAGTCTAGGAGCGAGGCGCTTTCCACCTCGTAGCCCGCCTTGACGAGGAAGCCCGCGTCCCTGGCCAGCGATACGGGATCGCACGATACGTAGCCTATGCGTTCGGGGCGGGACGAGGCCAGCCAGGCCCGGACCTGCGCTCCGAGCCCCGCTCGGGGCGGGTCGACGACGACGTAGTCGAAGCGGGCGCGAGCCTGCGGCGAGCGAGTCCACTCCTCTATCCTGGAAGCCGCGAAGGCGGCCCCGGGGCCGACGTTGGAGCAGGCCAGCCCGATCGAGCGCTTTTCCTGTTCCACGCAGCAGAGGCTACCGAAGCCCTCCCTGAGGAACGCCGCGAAGAGGCCGACGCCGCAGTACAGGTCGGCCGCCCGCTCTCCCGAGAGCCCGGCGCAGACGGCCGGCGCGAGGCGCTCGACCATCTCGAGGTTGCTCTGGAAGAATCCGCCGGGGTCGAAGCGGAAGGCCTTGCCCCCTACCTCCACCGTCGCCTCGCGGTCGACGCCCTCGAGGTAGACACGCTCGCCGTAGCCGAACGCGACGAAGCGCCCGTCGGTCGCGGCCTTGCCGGCCTTGCCAGGCATGCCGGCCCCGGACTCGAGCCAGAGGCGCAGTGCGGGGACGAGGACGGGGCAGGAACGCACCTCGAGGATATCCGACGACGCGCGCCTGGCATAGCCCAGCCTCCCCGAGGCGCCCTCGTGGAACTGCGCCCTGTTGCGATAGCCCAGGGGCGAGCAGGGGACGACGTCGAAGCCGACGTCAGCGATGCCGCCCGAGCGTAGCCAGGCGTCCCGGGCGATGCCTTGCTTGGCTTCCAATTGGGCCTCGTAGCCAAGGTGCTGGAGGTTGCAGCCGCCGCATTCGCCGTAGTAGGGGCACGACGGCTCGGCGCGGCCGGGCCCCGGCTCCAGGATTGCGACTATTTCCGCGCGGGCGTAGCCGGCCTTCCGCTCGACCAGGCGCGCCTCCAGGAGGTCCCCGGGAGCCGAGAAAGGCACGAAGACCGCCTGCCCGTCGACGCGACCCATGCCGTCGCCGCCGGGCACGATGCGCTCTATCGCTATGCGCAGCGTCTCGCCGAGCGTCGCCATGGCGCTAGTCCTTACGCTCGGGCCGGTAGACGGCCGTCTCTACGCGATTCGCCTCCACTACGGTGACGATGAACGATCCCAGCTCGGTATCGGCCGAGTCGCCGGGAACCGGTATGCGGTCGAGCGCCCAGGCCACGTAGCCCGCGACGGTCTGCACGTACGGGAGGCTGGGGGTCTCGCCGCCGGAGATCTCGGCGAGCACCGCGAGCGGGGCGTCGCCGGATACCAGGTAGGAGCCGTCGGCCCGCTTCTCTATCTTCTCGCGGGACTCCTCGCCGGAGTCCTCGTATATCTCGCCGACTATCTCCTCGACGACGTCGCGCATGGTAACGAGGCCGGCGAGGCCGCCGTACTCGTCGATGACGACGGCGAAGGTATCCTTCCGCTTCTTGAACAGCGCGAAGAGGTCTCCCACGCTCTTGTTAGGCAGGACGAACAGCGGCTCGGCCATGATCTCCGAGAGGGGCCGCTCGCCCCTGCCTGCGAGCACCTCGACGACCGCGTCGCGGACGGAGACGAGGCCGACTATGTTCTCGCTCTCGCCCTCGTATACGGGCACCCGGGAGAAGGCCGCGTCGGAGGCCAGGCGGCACGCGTCCTCGGCGCTCGTGGACGCGTCCAGGCTGAACACGTCCATGCGGTGCGTCATCATCGCCTGCACGGTCGTGGCACCGAGGCGGAACACGTTCTTGACCATGCGGCTCTTGGCGTAGTCGATGATGCCCATGTGCTCGGCTATCGACATCATCTGCACCATGGTCTCCATGGAGAGCGAGTCGGGCCGGGAATCGCCGAACAGGCGCGTAATGAGGGAGCTCAGCGCGTTGACCACGATGACGAACGGCCTAAAAAGGTAGGTACAGACGAGGAGGAGGGGCGCCAGGGCCGCGGCGACCGACTCGTTGTGCGCTATCGCGATGCGCTTAGGCGCGACCTCGCCGAAGATCAGCACCACGAGCGTCAGTACGCCCGTCACTATGCCGAGGGCCCAGTCGCCCCATCTCTCCAAGGCGTAGCGGGTCGCGAGGGCGGAGGCGGTGATATTGACGACGTTGTTGCCGATCAGGATGGTGGAGATGAGCTCGTCGGGCTTGCGCGCCAGGCGCTCGACTATGGCCCCTCCGCGCCCCCGCTTCTTCATCGCCTCGATCTGGAACAGGGTAAGCGAGGTGAAGGCCGTCTCCACGGACGAGAACAGGGCGGAGAACACGAGGCAAGCGGCCACGCCGATTATCGAGGCGTTCAAGGTCGGCCCGCCGCGCGGCTAGCCGGGTAAGGGTCATCCATTCCGATCGATCCTATACGATAGCCGGCGATCGCGCAAGCGGTACCGTTCCCGCTCGCTCATCGCTTGAGCATCTTGACCATGTAGAGCCGGATGTACTCCTCCAGCGCCTGGTGGTTCCTAATGCGCAGTAGGTTGGGCCTGTCCGCAAGGTTGGCCGACATCGTCTCGATGCGCTCCGGCGTGAAGGACGACGGCCTCATCGAACGGAGGGCTGTCCTGAGGTAGTCGCGCACGAGGGAGTTTATATCCTCGGTCAGGTTCGCCTTGGCGCTCGGGTCCAGCAGGGTGTTCCACCTCCCGGAGAGGGAGCGCAGGTGCTCGTCGAGCGTCAGGCCCTTAGGCACCATGCGCTGCTCCGCCGCCCTGGCCATCTGCGAGAACTCCGCGGCGCGGGAGTTTACGGGCCGGTCGCCAGGCGGCCCGCCCGCCTCGAGCCGGGGCTTCGCGGCCGCGGCCTTCTTGGCGCCGCGCCGGAGGGAGCCCTTGACGAAGAGGCTGATGATCCACGACACGACGGGCACGGAGTACCAGAACGGCAGGAGCATCCTCACGTCCGACAGGAGCCGCTTCCTATCCAGGTCCAGGAGGACGTCGACGCCCGCGGTCCTCGAGCCCCCGAAGCAGCGGTCAAGGTCCAGCGACGGCTCCTTGGCCCCGCGGCACTCCTGGTAAACGAGCGGGGGCAGCGAGGTCAGGAGGAGCCCCGAGAGCACGGGCGAGTTCGCCTCCAGGCGCTTCTCGAGCTCCGCCTTGAAAGCCTCGTCGTCGTCCATCGAGGCGCTCCGGCCGAAGTCGGCCAGGATCGCCCTCCAGTCGCGCGTTATCAGCGGCTTGACGGCGCCCCTGGCCTCGCGCAGCGCCTTCACGATATAGGGGATGAGGGTTTCCTTGGCGACGAGCGAGCCCTTGGCCTGGCCGGAGCCTATGACGAGGATCTCGGGGAGGAAGCCCTCGGCGGCCTGGGTAGTACGCTCCTGTATCCACGCCTCTAGTTCCTCTCGGGTATACTTGCCTAGCAGCGGCCTCCCCTGCCCGTCCCTGAAATCGACCACGTCCTCGATGGCGTAGAGGTAGGGGGGCTTCCGCAGCGCGACGGAGAGCGCCTTGAACGCGGATTCCCGCTCCTGCTCGCGCTGGGCCTTGTTCTTGAAATGGTTATTGAACACGTCCACCACGTAGGAGGCCTGATAGGCGGCCGTATCGTCGGGCGTAGGGTCGCCCTTGCTCGACAGGTCCTTGCGTATAGCCGAGGTCAGGTAGGCCCAGAACGAGTACGAGAAATCGCCAGAGCCCTGCCTCATCTCCTGGACCGAGTCGAAGGGCTTGATGAGGATGGCCGAAAGGGCGTCCTTGAGCATCCTGTCCTTGCCGGAGAAGGCGCCCGCGAGCCTTTGCTGTATGAAATCCCGGTTGGATCCCTTGCGCAGGTAATTACGGATCTTCAGCGCCGCGTACTCGAGCAGCTTGTCCCCGACCATCACGGACAGCAGCACTATGGGCTTGAGCCCCTCGGGGAAGACCAGCCTATAGAGGGGGACGGGCCAATCGCCCTCGTGCCCGACGAGCGAAGGCAAGTCGGTCTCCACCGAGACGGCCTGTATCCACTCGGGCGGCACCGATAGGCGCAGCGAGTCCTCGTCGGGGAAGGGTATGTCCGGATTCTCCTCCATGCGGCGGTACTCGGCGTAGACGACCTCGGTAAAGGCCTCGGGGAGGAATATCATGTCGACGCGGTTCTCTACCGCCTGCAGGGAGATCCTGCCGTCCCTGGCCAGCTGGAACAGCTTGGGAACGAGGACGCCGTCGGGGTGCAGGGCGAGGTCCCTATAGAACGGCTCGGACTGGTCGTACGACTTGGCCTGCCGCTGTATGGCCTGGGCGAACGCCGAATACTCGAAAGCGTTCGACTTGTTCCGGGCCGCGAAAGTCTTTACTAGTTGAAAGGCGTCAATTTCACGAGGCATGGCAACCATTCTACGTGGAGCGAGCCATTAGGGCAATAAAAAACGGCCGGAGCCCTGGGGCCGCGGCCGTCCCGATGCGATAGCGCACGGTCACTTGCGGGTCTTATGCCGATTCTTTCTCTTCTTCTTCTTCCGCTTGTGAGTCGCTATCTTCTTGAGCTTGCGTTTTCTTCCGCAGGGCACAGTGGTTCTCCTTATGGACCCGCGACCCGGCGATTACCGGCGCGCGAGTACGCTTAGCTAACGAAGAGGCTCCGCGCATTATGCACGGGGAGCGCGTCGTCGTCAAGGGCGCCGCGGGCCTGGGAGCCCGGGGGGCGATCAGTGGCGGAGGATCGAGAGGATGCGCTCGAGCACCTTCTTACGGTCGAGCGGCTTGACTATATAGCTCTTGGCGCCCAAAAGGAGGCTCTTCTTGACGATATCTTCCTTGCCTAGGGCGCTGACCATGACGACGACGGCGTTCTTGTCGTATTCCATGATCTTCTCCAAGGCCGCCACGCCGTCCATCTTAGGCATCGTGATGTCCATGGTCACGAGATCGATGCCGGGGGACAGTTCCTTGTACTTCTCGAGCCCCGCGAGCCCGTCGCCGGCGGTAGCGATGACGTCGAAGCCCTCGGAGGTCAGGATCTGCCCGAGCTGCTTGGCTATGAACATGGAATCGTCGACGATGAGCACCCGATAGGGAGTACCCTCGGGCTTGAGCCCCTCGGGCTTCTTGTCGTTGATATTGGGCATGTCACTCTTGGCGATCATGGTCGTGTACGCTCCTTACGTCCCGCCTAGCGAGCAGAGGCTCGAAGCGGAGGCATTCCGTAAATTTATAGTCCATGAACGTGAAGTCCGCAAGGGGTTATATGCGAATGAGGTTTTCTAGAGATTTAAACGATGCATGATATAGTAATGCCCATGAAAGCGAAAAACATAGCGCTAATATCGATCTTGGGGACGTTCTCGACGCTCCTCGGCTGCAGGGCCCCGATGTCGGCCGGAGGAGCGAGCCTGACGCTCGAGCTGGGCGGGGCCGCGCTTCACGTAGCGGCCTCTCAGCGAGAGGGCGCGTCATCGCGCCTCCTACTGCCGACCACTCAGGCGGTGCGCGTCCGCGTCACCGGCGACGCCCTGGGCGAGGCCATCGAGCGGTCGGGCGCGGGCTCCCCCGTGTCGATAGACGGCCTCCCCGTCGGCTCCTCCCTGCACTTCGCCGTGGACACCCTGGACCAGGGCGGCGGCGTCCTGACGAGCGCCGAGGCCGACGCGACGCTCGCCTCCGGCGCCAACACGATCACGGTCGCGCTCGCGCCCCCGACGGCCGCCGTCAGCGCCCTTACCGTCTCGACGGCTACCTCCGGCTCGATAGCGACCCCGAGCCTCAGCCCGGGAAGCGTCCAATTCTACGCGCTGACCTTCGACGCTACGATGTCAGGCGAGAAGCAGGTCCTCTTCGATACGGGCAAGGCCCGCTGGGCGTGGATGGGCGTCTATGACGCGGATTGGAAGCCCGTTACCCCCGTCGCGAGCGACCCGAGCCAAGGCTGGGCGGTCGTCGACGTCACGACCGCGAAGACCTATAACTTCGCCCTCTCCAACAGCGTAGCGTCTCCCGGCTACCCTTCCGGCGCGATCAGCGGAACCCTGGCGGCCAGGCCGGCGATATTCTTCGCCCCCGGCGCGAGCGGCGCCGGTACCAGCGCCGATCCGGGTAGCTTTACGGCCTATAACATAGGGCAAGCGGAGGCGGAAGGCCTGAGCTTCTTCTTCCGCGGCGGGACGTACGAGCGCGGTTACGAGATCATGTCGGCCATGAATCAACGGTACTACGGCGGATTCGCCTCGGGCGACTGGAACTCAAGGACGGCGACGACCGAGATAGTCAACACAGGCGTTGCCGTATATACGCTCTGGTTCGACGGAGGGGTCAGCGGCGCTTTCGACGGCCTGACCGTCACTGCGAGGGAACTCACCGCGGGCAGCCCGACGACATACGCGATGGATATCTACGCCTCGGGCACGGGAACCTATGTGATAAACGACTGCGTCATCAGAGGATCAAAGACGACCGCGGCGATAGGCAACGTGGTCGCGTCCACGGGGCTTCAGATAAGGAACGGCTCCGTCGAGATAGCCAGCAGCCGCCTCGACGGCGGCTACGCCAACTCGAGCGTTGAGAACGCCAGCTCGACGGCCCTATCCCTGACGGGGGGTTCCGCCTACCTGCATAATTGCGCCGTATCGGGGGGAACGGCCCAGTCGAACCAGAATTTCAACGTGGAGGCGACCGGGATAAAGAGCCCGAATTACGGCTCCACCCTAGTCGTCGCCGGCTGCGAGATATGGGGCGGCTTCGCGAACCAAACCGCTAACGTCAGCACCACCGTATCCTGCGGCATATCCTCGGGGAACCTTAGCATCATCGTAGGGAATTCACGTATCAGCGGCGGATTCGCATCGAGCGTACAATGGGCGGCGGCTATCGCTATCAGCTACGCGCTGACGAGCAGCGTCCCCCAAATCGCGCTCTACGGCAATACGATTGACGCCGGACGCACCCATAACGAGGGGGACGGGGTCGATACCTACGCGCTCGGCCTCGATTTCTCCGTGTCGCCGGGGGGCGGCTCGGCGGCGGGCAACGCGTTCTTCGTCTCCGGCTACGTAAGCGGAGCCCACCACGCCGCCATGAACCGCGGCAATACTGGAATGCTTAATAATTTCGCAACCAACCGCGCCTTCTTCTCCCGAGGGCTACGTATACCGGCGCCTGATTACTTCGACGACTTCACGGGCGCGGCCACGACCCTCGCAGGCAACCAGTGCGACGTCGCCCGCAACCCCGCCGAGGAGTTCGCCTCGGTCAGCGCGTCCACGAGCTACGAGGGCTTCATGGCGCAGAACTGGCGGCCCAAGGCCGACAGCGCCCTCTACGTCGGGAAGCCAGGCATGGCGAACCCGTTCACGGCCGCCCAGCTCGAAGCCTACCCGGCCCTGGGGCTGGACCTGGCCGGGAAGAGCAGGCCGGCGAGCGGGGCGTGGGCCATAGGGGCGTACGAGCCGTAAGAAGAGCGCGCGCCTCCTTACGGGGAGGCGCGGGTATACTAAAAAAGCCGCCCATCGCCGGGCGGCTTTTTCGTTTTGGGGCAGGCGCCTAATTAGACGTACTTGACGATCTTGTTGGCCTTGAGGCAACGGGTGCAGACCTTGACGGTCAGGACGGTGCCGCCGATCATCGTCTTCACGGACTGGATGTTGGGGCGCCAGACGCGGCGGACCTTATTGTTCGACTTGCTGACGGTGTTTCCGGTGATCGTGCCCTTGCCGCAGATATCGCATTGTCTAGACATATCGTGTTCTCCGTTTCAGTTGTGCTAACTCGGGGCTTAGCCACGGAACACGCGTCCATGGAAGCGGAGGGAGTATAGCCCGGCTCCCCCGATCGTGTAAATACCTCGAAGGGCCTTTTAACGGGCCCCGCCCATGAATTTGGCGGCCATCTTCTTGTTCTTAACGACCTTCTTCATCATCAGCCGCGACTTCTCGAATTTCTTTAGGAGCCTGGACACCTCGGCGACCGAGGTGCCCGACCCGCGGGCGATGCGCGAGCGCCGAGTGGGCCCGATGATCAGGTGGTTGAGCCGCTCCTTCCTGGTCATGGACTGGAGGATGGCCTCCTCGTACTTGGTGTCGACGCTATCCAGCTGCTCGTCGCTTATCTGGCCGGCCATCCCGGGTATCATGTCGACGAGGCTCTTCATCGATCCCATCTTCTTTACCCTGCGCAGCTGGTCCAGGTAGTCCTGCAGCGTGAAGGTCTCGTTGGCCATCTTCTGCTCGAGGGCCTCGGCCTCCTCCTTGTCGATGCTCGCCTGGGCCTTCTCCACGAGGGATACGACGTCGCCCATGCCCAGGATGCGGCTGGCGACGCGGTCCGGATAGAAGGGCTCCAGGCCGTCCGGCCGCTCGGAGACGCCGACGAACTTTATGGGCTTGCCGGTGATAGACTTGAGCGACAGGGCGGCGCCGCCGCGGGCGTCCGAGTCGAACTTGGAGAGGATGACGCCGGAGATGCCGATGCGCTCGTCGAAGGCCTTGGCGATGTCCACGGCGCTCTGGCCGGTCATGGAGTCGGCCACGAGCAGGGACTCGTCGGGCTTGCACAGGTCGCGCATGCGCGCGAGCTCGACCATCATCGCCTCGTCGACCTGCATGCGGCCGGTCGTGTCGACTATGACGGTGTCGTAGAGCTCTTTCTTAGCCTTGGCGAGGGCCGCCCGGGCTATGGCCAGGGGGTCGGATCCCTCCCCGCGGAATACCTCGACGCCTATCTGAGCGCCCAGGGCCGCGAGCTGGTCGGCGGCGGCGGGGCGTACGAGGTCGCAGGCCGCGAGGAGGACGCGGCGGCCCTTGCCCTTGAGGAAGAGCGCGAGCTTGGCCGCGCTCGTCGTCTTGCCCGAGCCCTGGAGGCCCAGGAGGAGGACGACGCTCGTGACGTCGGGGCCCCTAAGGACCAGGTCCTGCCTGGAGTCCCCGAGGAGCCCTACCATGCGGTCGTAGACTATCTTCACGAACTGCTGGCCCGGGTCGACCGACCGGAGGACCTTCTCGCCCTTGGCCTCCTCTATCGTCGCGTTGACGAAGCGGCGGACCACCCGGAGGTTGACGTCCGCCTCGAGGAGGGCCATCTTGATGCTGTCGACGGCTTCCTCGACGTTCTTCTCGCTTATCGTCGACTTGCCGCCTATGGTCCTGACTATGTCGCCGAATGTCTGGGTCAGTTTCTCGAGCATGCGTTAGTATCCTGTGTATCGAGTCCCGGGCGCGCGGCGCGCGGGCATGGGATTATCGCCCGGCCGCGTCGGCCGCGTCAATCGGCCGCGCCTAGACCGCGCCCTTGAGGCCGACGGCCTCCGCATGGTCGCGGAGGGCGAGGATCGTCTCGGCGATAAGCTCGTCGAGCTCCATGCCGAGCATAGCGGCGCCCTTCTCTATGACCTCGCGGTCGACGCCGGCGGCGAAGGCGGCGGTCTTCCACTTCTTCTTCACCGACTTCGTCTCCATGTCGAGCACGCTGCGGCTCGGCCTGACGTACGCGCAGGCCGCGATGAAGCCGGTCAGCTCGTCGACCGCGTATAGGACCTTCTCCATATAGAGCCGCGGCTCCACCTCGGAGCATAGGCCCCAGCCGTGGCTCTCGACCGCGCGGATGAAGGCCTCGTCGTAGCCGCCGGCGGCGAGCATCGCGCGGGCGTGCTTAAGGTGCTCGTCGGGGTGCTCCTGGTAGTCTACGTCGTGGAGGAGGCCGACGAGGCCCCAGTAGTCCGGATCCTCCCCGCGCGCTGAGGCGAAGCGCCTCATCGCGGCCTCGACCGACAGCGCGTGCCGGTACAGCGACTCGTCGTCGTTATGCTCCCTCCATAATGCGATGGCCGATTCCCTGTCGTGCATGCGCGATCCTCCGTCCTTCGTAGTCGTCGTAGCTTAAAGGCGTATCCTATCATATACTCGGCGCCATGGAAACAAAGGCTACGGCCGCGATCGTCATGCTCGCGGCCCTCTGCGCGGGAGCCTTCGCGGACGACGGCCTGTCGGGAGCCGCCAGGGCCTGGCTCTCCGAGCGCTCCGAGATATCGTTCGCGGTGACGGCCGACGACGGCGAGACCGTCGAGCTCCTCAGGTGGATGGCCGCCGAGTACGGCTTCCACGCGCGCCTCTCTACCCTTCCTCCCGAGGCGGCCAGGGAGGCCGTCCTCGGGGGGGCCGCGGACGCCGTGGCCTGGCTAGCCGACGACGAGCCCGGGGCGGCCCTGCTCGACCTCGGGGCCTCGCCGTTCGGGACGGGGCGCGTCGCGGTAGCCAAGGGCGACGCCCTGCTCCTCGCGGTACTGGACGCCGGCATCATGAAGGCCTCGGCGACCGGGGCGCTAGCCTCTATCCACGGGAAATGGACGGGAAGGCCGCTGCCCGGGCAGCCCCGCGCCGCCGCCCCTTCGCCGGGGCCGATAGCCTTCGCGGCGCTTATACCGCTGTCGGTCGCGGCGGCCGCCGGCGCGTGGAGCCTAGGCCGAGCTGCCGGCCAGAAGGCTTCCCGGCGGCTGGTAGAGGGAATCGCCGAGCTTCGGGCCCTTAACGAGGCGCTAGGATCGGAGAACGCGCGGCTCAGGCTGGACCTCGAGGAGCGATCCAGGCTCGAGGAGGCGAAGCGCCGCATCGACGCCGCCGCGGCCGCGAGGCGCGTGGAGGAGCTGACTCGTTGCGCCATAGCCGCGGCGATCGCGGACGCGACAGGCGCGGGCGCGGCGGGCTCGGATACGGCGGGCGCGGATACGCTAGGCGCGGGCGCGGATACGCTAGGCGCGCGCTCGGATACGGCGGGCGCGGATACGCTGGGCGCGGGCGCGGCGGAGGCGGAAGAGCCGGGCGAGGGCGAGAAAGCATAGCTATTCTGTCTACTACTTGACGCTGACGCGAATAACAGTAGAATACTGCGTGCTTCTCTATCGGAGGCGAAATAATCACCGGGAGCGCACGCACCTCATGGAATACAGACAGGGCCCCAGCATTTCGATATCGTTCCTGATACTATCCATACTCGTCCTCGTGCTGAGCACGTTCGGATCGTCCCCCGACTCTCCAGAAGTAATAGTCATGAACTCCTACGTGCCCTTCGAATTCAGGGCTATGAGCGGGCTCGAGGCGAGCGACTTCAAGACGGCGTTCGAGGATTCGGCGCGATCCGACCACATCGTGGCGTTCTTCCAGAACCCCGATACCAGGCCGCTCACCCTGGCCTTCTTCGAGAAGCTGACGGGCGACTACGGGATCGCCTCGGCTATCCTCGAGGCCTGCGCCGAGCGCGACGTCCCGCCGGCCCTCGCCTTCGCCCTCGCCTACGAGGAGAGCGGCTTCGACCCGAAGGCGTTCAACCGCAACCCCTCGTCCATCGACAGGGGCGTCTTCCAGCTCAATTCGTCGTCGTTCCCGGACCTGAGCATCACCGACTTCTACGACGTGGGCACGAACGTCAGGCTGGGGGTGGCGCACCTGGCCTTCTGCCTGAAGCAGGGCGGGAACGACGTGGCGGCGCTCGCCGTGTATAACGCCGGGCTCGGGCGGGTCAGCAAGGGCGGCACGCCGAGGCGGACGCTCGACTACATCTATAAGATAACCGGCAACCGCGAGAGGCTGGAGGCGCTCTTCGAGGCGCAGGTGGTGGCCAGGCATTCCGACTCCGCCTCGCTAGCCCAGGCCCAGGCCGACTCCTTCGGGGCGAACTAGGCCTGCAGACTAGCGCTTGCTAGTCCAGTCGCCGTTCGCGAAGCGCTCCCGAGCGTGGGCGAGCGCGCGGGCCCGCTCGTCCTCGAGCGGCTCCGCGGGCTCTCCGAGGCCGCCTAGGATAGTCTCGAAACCTAGCTTGAACGCCTCGACGGCCTCCGTATAGCCTACGCTCCGCCCCAGGACGGCCGACACCGAAGACACCCTCGCCTTGACGTCCGCTATGAGCTTGCCCTTGAGCTTCTCGTCTGGGACCTTGAGCACCGAGAACATGGCCTCCGGATCGACGCCGAGGAGCACGGTGCCGTGCTGCAATACGCAGCCCAGCTTCCTGGTCTGGGCGTTGCCGGAAAGCTTCTTGCCCCCGGAGCAGACGTCGTTGAGCGGGGCGAACTCGGCGGCGACGCCTAGCCTCGCGAGGCCCGCGATGACGCCCGAGCATATAGACCTATACGAGGCCAGGAGGCCGCCCCTGGCGAGGGCGTGGGATTCCGGCGCGACGAGGCTGTACGTCAGCTCGTCGGCGTGGAACACCGCCCCTCCACCGGTGAGCCTCCGTACCACGTCGACGCCTAGCTCGGCGCAGCGCCCCAGGTCGACCTCGTCATGGAGCCCTTGGAAGTAGCCGATGGAAACGGCGCTAGGGCGCCACGCGTACAGCCTGAGGGTGGGAGCCGCCGCCCCGGACGCCACAGACTCGAGCACGGCCTCGTCGAGGCCCATATTGAAGGAGGCCGGGTTGGCCCCGGTCTCCAGGTACCTGAATTCGCTCACGATCCTCCCTCTCCCCCGTCCTCGGCGGCCCTCGAGGCTACGATCGACGAGGCGGCCGCCCCTATATCCGCCGGCGAGAGGCCGAGCAGCTCTACGCCGCGGGCCGACAGCTCCCGCGCGAACGTCTCGGCTATCCGGGCTACCGGGGTCCCCGCCAAGGCCGCTTCCGCCTCGTCGAAGCCCTCCTCGGGATGCGCGAAGAAATCGCCGCGGATAGCGGCGCGGACTACGGCGCCGCCCTCCCACTCGAGCGATAGCCGGAGGAGCTTGCCCCCGGCCGGCTTGCCTATATACGAACCCGTCACGGCGTACCTCCAGCGGCCTCGCGGCCCTCCATCGCGTGGTAGCTAGTCCTGGCGAGCGGGGCCGAGACGACGGAGAGGAAGCCCCTCTGGCGCGCGAGCTCGGCGTAGCGATCGAAGCGCTCCGGGCTCAGGTACTCGGCCACGGGCAGCTGCCTCTCGGTCGGGCGCAGGTACTGGCCCATCACGAGCATGTCGCACGACGCGGCCCTGAGCTCGTCCATGGCGGCCAGGACCTCGGGCTCGGTCTCCCCGAGGCCGAGCATGAGGCTGGTCTTCGTCATCGCGCTCGAGCGCTCCTTGGCCTCGCGCAGGGTCCGCAGGGACAGGTCGAAGGACGCCCGGGCGTCACGGACCGACTGCAGCCTGCGGACCGTCTCCACGTTATGGGCTATGACGTCGGGTCCGGCGAGCGCTATGGCGTCGATCTCCGCGCCGCGGTAATCGGGTACGAGCACCTCGACGCGGACGCCGGGCGAGGCCGCCTTAACGGCCCGGACGCAGGCCGCGAAATGCGCGGCGCCCCTGTCCGGGAGGTCGTCCCTGTCCACGCTGGTGACGACGGCGTAGCGCAGGCCCAGCTCCAGGACCGCCGCCGCCAGCTCTCCCGGCTCGTCCGCCCTGGGGGCGGCTCCCTCCGCGGCCGTCGCGACCGCGCAGAACCGGCAGCCGCGCGTGCACGTATCGCCGAGCACCATGAAGGTAGCGGTGCCGTAGCCCCAGCATTCGGCCTTGTTGGGGCAGGCCGCCTCGTCGCATACGGTATGGAGGCCACGCCTGGCCACGAGGGCGCTCATCGCCCTCCATCGCTCGCCCGACGGCACGGCGACCCGGAGCCAGGCCGGCTTCCTCGCGATAGGGGCCGTCACGGCTGGGTCCTGAGGCCTTCGAAGAATAGCCGCATCGCGGCGGATAGGTCGGCGGTATCGGCGAGGCCGAGCACGGCCACCCTGAAGATAGCGGCCTCCACGAGGCCGTAGAAGAAGTCGGAGACCGCGCCGACGGGTACCTTGCGTATCTCGCCCCGCTTCTGGCCGGCTATGACGACGCCGGAGATGATATGGCGCATGCGTATCGTCCTGCGCCTCACCTTGTCGCCCACGTCGGAGCCGGACTTCCTCGAGTGCTCGAGATAGCCGACTATGACCGACAGGAGCCGCGCCTGCTCGGCGCAGCGCCCGAGGACCAGCTCCGACAGGCGCTCGAGCGTATCGCAGGCCGGCCCCGGCGCGAGCGCGGCCTCGCGGATCTCGGCCTCCAGCTTCTCGGTGAAGCGCTTGATGCTGAACATGAATATCTCGCGCTTGTTCTTGAAGTATAGGTAGAGGATGGTCCTGGTAATGCCGCAGCGGTCGGCTATCTTCTGGAAGGTGGTATCGGAATAGCCTTCCTCCACGAACACGTCGAGAGCGCTCTCGAGGATCTCTTTCCTGCGTTTCTCGTGCTCTACGGCGATGGACACGGGGGCCTCCATATGATGCTCGGGTAATTTTATTACCTTGACGGAATAGGCGTTTCGCGTCAAGTATCGCGGTATGGAGGATCGTCGATGACAGGGGCGAAGGAGAGCGCCGCGGAAGCCGCTACAGAATACCTCACCGCGGCGCGGGAGAGCCGAGAGACCGTGTCCAGGCAGAGGGACGCGCTGCTCGCCGCGCCGATCGCCGACGTCCTGGAAGACATGCCGATGGTCGTCATGGCGACCAACGACAAGCGCCAGATAGTCTGGATGAACCGGCGAGCGACGGAATCCGTCAAGATCCGCGATGCCATAGGCCTGAGGCCCGGGGAGGCCCTCGGCTGCGTCCATTCCAAGGAGATGCCCGGCGGCTGCGGGACCAGCGCCTTCTGCGCCTTCTGCGGCACGCCGGCGGCCATCATGAAGGCGCTCGCCGGCGCGTCCGACACCGAGGAGTGCTCGATCCAGGTGGACGAGGAGCACGGCGCTGACACGCTCGACCTCCTGGTCTGGACCAAGCCGCTCGAGCTCGGCGAGGACAGGCTGGTCCTCCTCGTCGCGCACGATATGTCGGAGCGGAAACGGCACGAGGTCCTCGAGCGCATCTTCTACCACGACATAGGCAACACCATAGGCGGGATCAGGTCGATGCTCGCCCTCGTCGAGGAGGGCGAGGGCCTGGGCGGCTACATCGCCCTAATAAAATCGGCGTCGGACCAGCTGATAGAGGAGATAGACTCGCAACGGGCCCTCAAGGCCGCCGAGGAAGGGTGCCTTTCCTCCGACACGACGAGGGTCTCCGTCACCGCGGTCATAGAGCGCGCCATAGCTCTCTTCGAGTACCCGCTCTACGGCAAGGATATAACGATATCGTTCGAGCGCCCGGCCGAGGGAGACGCCGAGATACTGACCGACCCCGTGCTCCTGAGGAGGGTCGTGGTCAACATGCTCAAGAACGCGCTCGAGGCGTCGGGCCGCGGCGAGACTATACGCGTAGGCTTCGAGGCGGACGCGAAGGGCGTGGTGATACGGGCGTGGAACGCCGCGACCATGAGCCGCGAGACCCGGATGCGGGTATTCCAGCGCTCCTACTCCACCAAGGGGCGAGGGCGGGGGCTCGGCACCTACGGGATGAGGCTCCTGACGGAACGGTACCTGAAAGGCTCGGTCTCCTTCGATTCGGAGCCCGGGCTAGGCACGACGTTCAGGGTGAGGATACCCAGGAGCCCCGCGGCACCCGGCTAGCCTTCCATAAACGCGCCCGCCCGTGGTATTTTGATCCCATGGTGAGAGCACTTTTCCTGGACCTTGACAACACGCTCTATCCGGCCAGCGCCGCGATGGAGTCCGAGACGATACGGCGGATGAACGAGTACGTCGCGCGGCTCCTGGGCTCGGGCGTCGAGGAGGCCGCGGCCCTGAGGCGGGAGCGGATGCCTAATTACGGCACGACGCTCGAGTGGCTCATGGCGGAGCGCGGGTTCTCCGACGTCGAGGACTACTTCTCCTACGTCCATCCCGACGGCGAGGAGGAATCGGTGGCCCTCGACCCCGCCCTCGGCCCGTTCCTCGACTCCATAGCCCTGCCCAAGTACGTATTCACCAACGCGCCCATGGAGCACGCCGCGCGGGTACTCGCGCGGCTCGGGGTCGCGGATAGGTTCGAGCGCGTCTTCGACGTCAGGTTCTGCGGGCTCAGGGGCAAGCCCGCCGCGAGCGCGGTGGACGCCGTCGTCGCCGCCGCCGGCGTGCCCGCCGCGGAGAGCCTCTTCGCCGACGATATCCCCCGCTACGTGCGCGGCTTCGTCGACAGGGGCGGCCGGGGCGTGCTGGTCGACCATTTCGGCAAGCACGCGGATTCCGGGCTCCCTACCATACGGACCATCTACGAGCTAGCGGCCTTCCTGTAGGCCCCGAGGAGAGACTATGCCGTCATTCAGTCTATTGCCGTCCATCGTACGGCGGCGCCCCGGCAGGGTAGAGCTAAGCATCTCGGCCGCCACGCGGGGCCTCTACGTCGGGCTCGGGGCCGCGCTCGTACTGACCCTGGTCCGGGACCCGGCCGGCAGCCCGTTCGCCGTGATGTTCGCCATCGTGATTGCGCTCGCCGCGCTCTCGGAGGACCGCTGGATTTTCGACGGCGAGGCCCGCGAGGTCCGCAAGCGCTACGGCGTGCTGTTCCTGGCCAAGAGCTGGGCCATAGACCTGGACATGGTCTCGTCCATAGAGCTCGACTCGGAATTCGAGGGAGCCGACGGCTCCGACCCCTACGCCAAGGTGTCGCCGGGCTCGGCGAAGGACCGCTCTGCGATACGGCTCGTCCTCGGGGACGGCCGCACCATGGTCATGTGCTCCGCGAAGCGGAAGCGGCTGCCCGAGCTTCGGGAGAGGGCCGTCGCCATCGCCGAGACGATAGGCAAGCCGCTCGTCGAGGCCTAGCGAGCCCAAGCGCCGCCGCCCTCCTAACGCCTCCGCCGCCCGGCGTCCCGCCTCGAGCGCCGACGGTAGAAGGCCCCGTAGGCCGCGACCGTAGCGACGGCGGAGGCCGCGAGCGCGCATACGACTACGAAGCTGGCCGAGCCCAGGCGCGCGAACGGGGCGATTGCGAGCCCCCAAGCGGAGAGGGCCGCGAAGAAGGCCAGGCACGCGAACAGCGCGCAGGCCAGCGTCGCGGCCGCGAACCTCGCGACCCTTCCCGGTATGCCGCGGCGCTCCCTCAAGCCTTGGGCTTCCCGTCCGCGGCGGCCTTGCCGGACGGGACGAAGAACCCCGCCACGACCAGGAGGACGCCGCAGACCACGACCGCGGAATCGGCTACGTTGAAGGTCGGCCATCGCTCTAGCCCGAAAAGGCCGTAGAACTTGAACGACAGGAAGTCGATGACGCCGTCGGGCCTGAATATCCTGTCGATTATATTGCCCACGCCTCCGCCTATTATGCCGCAGAGCGCCCAGCGCTGCACGCGCGTGAACTCGTCAGACTTGAAGTAGTACACGCAGAGCCCGACCATCAACGCCAGCGGTACGACGATCAGGACGGCGACGCGCAGCGGCCCCGCCAGCGCGTCGCCCATGCTGAACGCGGCGCCCGTATTCTTCTGGTGCACGAGCCAGAAGAAGTCCCCGAAGGCCCTCCAGGCTATGCGACCCGGCTTGACGGAGGCGACGATGGCAATCTTGGTAATCTGATCGAGTATCAGCACCGCCGCGGTCAACGCGAACGGCGCCAATAGCCTCTTCTTCTCTAGTTCGGGCATCATGGCTCCCCTATAGAACGATTGTCCCGGCGCCCTTACAGCCCGGTAGGATACTCGATGAAAACGGTACGGAGCCCTAGCTCCCGGGCCGCGCGCTCGGCGACGGCCTTGACCCCGTGGGTCTCGGTCGCGTAGTGGCCGGCCGCTATGAAATTGAGCCCGGCTTCCATCGCCGCGTGGTACACGGAATGCGACGGCTCCCCGGTCACGTAGAGGTCGAGGCCCTCGGCTATGGCCTGGAGCGACTCGAAGGCGGCGCCCCCTGACACCACTGCCGCGGTCGTAATAGACTTCGGGCCGAACGGCAAGAGCGCTCGGGGCGCGTCGCCAGCCGGCAGTACCCGCCTCTGCGCCTCGTCCAGCGACAGGGCGGGCTCGAGCCTCCCCTTGAGGCCGAGCTTGACGCCGTGGTACTCGCCGAAGGGCTGGATATCGCTCAGGCCGAGCATCCTCGCCAGCACCGCGTTGTTCCCGAGCTCCGGATGGGCGTCCAGAGGCAGGTGACAGGCATAGAGCGCCATGTCGGCGGCCAGCAGTTCCGCGACGCGCCGGCGCATGCCCCCCGTTATAGCGACTGGCTTACCCCAGAACAGCCCGTGGTGCACGAACAGCGCCTGGGCGCCCGCCTCCCTGGCGCGCCGTATAGACTCGAGGCACGCGTCGACCGCGAAGGCGACTTTCTCGACGGGCCCGCCGGAGCGCCCGACCTGGAGGCCGTTAAGCGAGTCGTCGACCTTGGCGAAGCGCGGGATATCGAGGAGGGCGCTAGCCCACGCATCGAATTCTTGTATGTCCATGGAGGCCAGTATACCCCGCCCGTCCGCGGGCGGGCAAGGCGCGAGGAAAGAGAGCTGTACGATCGCGCCCCTACGGTGTACAACGGTAAAGCTGCCGCGAGGAGGTACCCCATGAGCGCCGCGAGGATCGTCGCCGTCCTGCCCCCGATTCCCGTCCCCGAGCCAGAGCGCGAGCGGCGGCGGGCCCAATACGCTCGCTTCTGCGCGCCGGGAACGACGGTCGACGTGCGCCTATTGCGGGGCGGCCCCGAGCTTACCGACAGGGAGTACGAGCTATCCTGGGCCGCTGGCTTCATGGTGCTGGAGGCCGAGCGGGCCGCCGCCGAGGGAGCGGCCGGCATCGTCATCGACTGCACCGCGGATCCCGGGCTCGAGCAGATCGCCGAGGGCGTCGACGTCCCCGTCGTCGGGGCGCTTTCCTCAGCGGTCCACCTGGCGATGCAGCTCGGAGGGAGGTTCTCGATCCTGGCCCTCGACGGGCACTGGGCGCGGATGATCGGCGCGCGCCTCCGCTCGTACGGCCTCGCGGATAGGGCCGCCTCGATAGAGGTCGTCGGGGCGCACGTCTACCGGCCGGCCGGCCCCGCGGGCGGAGGCGCCGGCGGAGGCGCGCCAGACGGGGGGGCCGAGTTCCAGGGGCTCTTGGAAGCGGCCGGCCGCAAGGCGCTCGACGCCGGAGCCGACAGCGTCATCCTCGGCTCGACGACCGTCATCCAAGGGCGCGAGGAGCTCGAGCGGGCGCTGGGCGTGCCGGTGGTGGCGCCCGGCGTAGCGGCGCTCAAGGCGGTCGAGGCGATGATCGACATGGGCTTGCGCCCGTCGAGGCGGGCCTACCCGAGGCCGGCTATCGCCTACGGTAGGACGATGGAGGCATGGCTGTTCCCGGAGGGCCGGGCTTAGCGCCGAGCGTAACCCGAGTACGCGGGGCTCCTCGAGCGGACGGCCCCGTCGCAGGCCTCGGCGGCCTCGGCGGCCAAGCGCTCCTCGTCGACGCCGACCAGGCGGCCGCCCTCGTAGACTACCTTGCCGTTGACCATGGTAAGGCTGACCGGGCCCGTCGCCCCGAGCCGGGCGAGGAAATTGGCGGGATCGTGGTCGGCTCCCGCGAATTCGAGGCCCGAGGCGTCGACCATGAAGAGGTCGGCCGCCTTGCCCGGCTCGAGCGACCCTAGGTCGCCGCGGCCGAGGAGCCCGGCCCCGCCGGCGGTCGCTATCTTGAGCATATCGTAGGCCGAGGGACAGCCTCCGCGCTCCTTGCCCCTCGAGGCCTGCATCATCCAGGCGACGCGCAGGCTATCGAGCAGGTTGGAGCTATCGTTAGTAGCGGAGCCGTCGCAGCCGAGCCCTAGCCTGACCCCCGCCCGCCCGAGCGCCGGGATATCGAGCACGGGGAAGCCCCCGAGGATAGCCGGCGCGGGGCAATGGCTCAGCCCGGTACCGGTCGACGCCATGGCCCGGTACTCGCCGGGCTCGAGTTCCCACCCGTGCGCGTACCAGACGTCCGGCCCGACGAAGCCGAGGTCCTCGCACCAGGCGAGCGTGCGCTTCCCCCAGCGCTCGAGCATGGGAGCGTTCTCTCCCTCGCCCAGGTGCGTATGCAGGCGGACGCCGCGGTCCCTGGCGAGGGCGACCGACTCCACGAAGGTCTCGCGGCGGCAGTTGACGGGCTGGCAGGGCGAGACGACGACGTCGGTCATGCGGAACGGCTCGTCGGAGTGGTAGAGGCCTATGAGGCGGTCGCAGTCCGCCAGGAACTCGTCGGTCGTCTCCAGCATCTCGTCGGGTATGAGGCTGCCCTCGGCCTTGGGGAGCGTATTGGCTCCCCGTCCCGCGTGGTACCGGATTCCCAGGAGCGACGCGGCCTCCATCTGCCTATCGACCAGCCGCTTGCCGGCGCGCCTAGGGAAGCAGTACTGATGGTCGAAGGCGCAGGTGCAACCGTGCTTGAGCAGGTCGGCCATGGCGGCGAGCGACGAATAGTAGACGGCGCGCTCGTCTATAAGCTTGAATATCTCGTATATCTTGCCTATCCAATCCAAGACCGAGAGGCTCGGGTAGTCCACCGCGGCCAGATTGCGCACGAAGGTCTGGAAGAAATGATGGTGGGTGTTCACGAGCCCCGGATAGACGAACATTCCGCCGGCGTCGATGATCTCGGCGCCTCCCGAATCCAGCCCCGGCCCGATCGCGACCACGGCCGGTCCCTCTACGAGGATGTCGGCTCCCCGGTAGAGAGTATCGGACGGATCGCAGCTGACTATGGCCCTGGCGCCCTTGATTACTACCCGTTCTCCCATGGCTAGGCCTCCTCCGCCCCTATCGCTTCGTTCCTCCCGCCGTCCAGGGCCTCGATGAAGCGCCGCATCTCCGCGAAGGCCTCGTCGCTCTCGGGTAGCAGGTCGCCTAGCGCGGGCCATACGTGCCAGAGGCCGTCCCGCTGGACGAGCGAAACCTCCACGCCGGCCGCCCCGGCCCGCTCGGCTACCGCCAAGGAATCCGATAGCAGGATCTCTCCCCGGTCCACCAGTATGAGGATAGGGGGGAAGCCCGAGAAGTCGGCGAAACGGGGAGAGACGCGGGGATCGGACAGGTCCGTCGAGCCCGCGTAATAGCCGGCCCACAGCTTCAGCATCTCGGTCGTCAGCAGGACGTCGGTCCTGGCGTTCGCGGAATGGCTCTCCCCCGAGTTAGTCAGGTCGGTCCACGGCGAGAGGCACAGGGCGCATGAAGGCAGGCCTTCCCCGGCGTCCCGAAGGGCCGCTATCGTCGCCAGGCACAAGCCGCCCCCCGCCGAGTCCCCCGCGAAGACGACGTCGGAGGGGGCGTAGCCCTGCGCGAGCAGCCAGCGATACGCGGATAGCGCGTCATCGAGGGCCGCGGGGAACGGGTCCTCGGGCGCCAGCCTGTACTCGGGGACGACGAGCCTGGCGTTGAGCGCCCTTGCCATAGGGACGCAGAGCATCAGCGACGCGTCGATGGACCCGGTGACGTAGCCGCCGCCGTGCAGGTACAGCACGACCCGCCTGCCTTCCTCGCGGGTAGGGAGGATGGAAGCGCACGGCATGCCGCCGACGGAGAAGCGCTCCACCCGGATAATCTTGGGGAACGGCACGTGGACCTTGCTGTTCTTGACGGAGCGGGCGCGCTCGTCCAGGACCGACAGGCCCTGCTTGGCGAACACCCTTCGAATGACCGATCTCCAGAACCTACTCCTAATGCTCGGCGCCATGAGAGCCTCCCCGTCCCGGTCGTAGCTCGGACTAGGCGGCCATCGCTCGCCGAAGGATCGACGTCGGAGGGAGCACCAGAATCGAGTCTCCGTCCATGATAGTGCAAAGTCGCGATTTCATGAAGGCCGGAAACGGAGGCGCGCCGCGCCTACCCGGGCGCCGCGCCTACCCGGAAGCCGCGCCTAGCGGGGCGCCGCGCCTACCCGGAAGCCGCGCCTATCATGGCGAGCCTGACCGCGCCTACGAGGCCGGCGTTGCCGTCGAGCGACGACCACGCGACCCGCGGGGGGAAGGGCGTCATCCGCGCGATATAGGATTCGATCCTATCGGACCGTCCGGCCAGCCCCTCGGCGACGCCGCCGCCTATGACCAGTAGCTCGGGATCGGCGAACGTGAGCAGGTTGGCTATCGCCGGAAGGAGGAAGCCGAAGCCTCGTTCGATTATCCCGGCCGCGACCCGGTCGCCGCGATCCGCCAGCGCGAATATCTCCCTTGCTCCCAGGCGCTCGCCCGTGGCGTTAAGATACGCGCCGGATAGCCCGACGCCGCTCATGGCCTCCTCGAGCGGCCCGTAGCCGTCCGCCAGGCCGTCGAGCCTCGCGGCCTCGGTGACCCAATAGGCTATCTCCCCCGAGGCGCCGTGCGCGCCTTGGTACACGCTCCCGCCGGCGTAGAGCGCCGCCGATAGGCCGGTGCCTATGTTCAGGTATATGAACGGGTCGGCGCCTACGGCGGCGCCTCGCCACGACTCGCCGAGGGCGGCGCACTTGACGTCGTTCCAGAGCGAGACTCCAGCCCCGTAGCGCCGGGCCAAGGCTCCCTTCAGGCGCTCGGGATCGAGCGCGCGCACGTTGCGGCACAGGTGCGCCTTCCCGCCCCAGCATACGAAGGGCAGGCCTATCCCTATGCCCCGGATCGATCCGGGGCCCGCCTCCCGCTGGTCGACGAGCCGCTCGACGAACGAGAGCAAGGCCTCCCCGAGGCCGTCCTCCCGTTCCTGCGCGTCTCCCGTCGGTTCGGAGAGCTCCGCGAGGACGTCTCCAGAGGCGGAGGCGACCGCGCCGCGAAGGCTCGTGCCGCCGCAGTCGATGCCGATGTACGCCGGGCCGCTCAACGCGAAAGCTCCCGCCAATCAGCGGCTAGCCTCTCGGACGCGGCTAGCGCGGCCGCCCTCGCCGACGACAGGCCCGACCTCAGGGCGGCTATCCTAGCCTCGAGCTCGCCGAATACGAGGGCCATGCCCTCTTCCGACGGCCCGCCGGGCAGCGTACGTACCTGTATGAACCGCTCCGGCGAGAGGATCTCGTCGATCTCCGCGTCGTCGAAGGGAAGCTGCCTCCCGGTCAGCTCCAGGAAGGCCGTCCTGAGCGCCTCCGGATCGTTCCCGGCCGAGACGAAGCGAGAGCAGGCCTCGTGGGCGAGCCTGAAACCGACGCCGGCCTTCCTGACCATGGTATCGGCCAGCTCGGTCGCGGTGACGCCGTAGGCTGAGCTTATCTCGCGGGCCCGGGCCTCGTCGCTCCCTACGTTCTCGGCTATCTCCCGGACGAGGTCGACGGCCGAGGACGCGAGGGAGATCGCTTGGAGCAGCTCGGTCACGGGCGCGTCCGCGGCCTCGTTGACGTCCTGGTAGGGGGCGCTATGGTAGAGGTTCCTGATAGCGGCGCAGCGCCCGGAGGCGAGCCCCGCCTGGATGCGGGCGTGCTCGAGTATCACGGGGTTGCGCTTCTGGGGCATGATGCTACTCGACTGCACGAGGGAGTCGGGGAAGGTAACGAGCCCCACCTCGCAACTGGCCTTGTGGGAAAGGTCGGCGGCGAGTCTCGTGCAATCCTGCAGGAGCGCCTCGACCGCGGCGGCCGGCCGCGTCAGCCAGTGCGACGTCGTTATTGCCTCGTAGGCGTTCGCTATGAAGGACGGGAAGCCGAGCCGCGCGGCGACGGCGCCCCTATCGAGCGGGAAGCCCGTGCCGGTTATGGCGCAGGCCCCCATCGTGGAGCGGTCGACCGCCCGGACGGCCTCCGCCAGGGCCTCTAGGCCGCCCACGACGTCGCCGGCGAAGGCGGAGAGGTAATGGCCCATGGTAGAGACGTTGGCCGGCTGGCCGTGGGTGTACAGCACCGTCAGCTCGCCCGAGCCGCGGCGGGCCCTGGCCGCGAGCGCCTCCGCGAGGGCTATCCCGTCTTCTTCGAAGGCGAGCAGGGCCCGGCGCAGGGCCATGCGGAAGACCGTCGTGTCCATGTCGTTGCGGCTACGCGCGGTGTGAAGGTAGGCCGCGTCCTCGACTCCGATCCGGCGCCCAAGCTCGCGCTCGTAGACGAAGTAGAGGTCCTCCACCCCCGGGGGGATAGCCTCCGGGTAGGAGAACGACTCGCGCATGCCGTCTATCGCTCGGGCTATGACGGCGCCGCGCTCGCGCGGTACTATGCCCCGCTCGACGAGCCCGAGCAGGTGCGCCTCGTGCACCGAGACGATATCCTCGGCGAAGTACGCCTTCCAGTTGCGGTACGCAGGCTCCAGCACGCGAGCCGTATAGGTCGGAGAGAACATCCTGACTCCTTGGCAGAAGGCCCGGGGGCGAGCCGGCCTCAGGCTATCCCGAGGAGCCCGGCGATATTGCGGTAGAGCACCATGTCGACCTCGTCCTCGTCGAAGCCGTTGTCGTACATCTCCCGGACCTGGATATCGAGGTATTTTTCGGCGAACCCGCGGGGGAACCAGCTCGAATCCGTGCCGAAGATTATCCTGGACGCGCCTATCGTGTCATGGTACTTCCGGAACAGCGACGCGAGGTCCACGGGATAGGGCATCCAGCGCATCCACTGGTTGGAGCCTGAGGTGTCGACGTATACGTTGGGGCAGGCCCAGCACAGGTTCAGGGTCTCGAAGACGTAGCCGCAGCCGAAATGGGGAACGATGATCCTGAGCGAGGGGAAGCGCTTCGCCACATCGTGGACGACCATGGGGCTGATGTTGACGTGGCCGGCTATGCCGCCGGCTCCTCCCATGATGCCGAAATGGATGAGCACGGGAGCTCCCGCGGCAGAGGCAATCTCCCATAGCGGATCGAAGGAGGGATCGTCGAGGGGCCTGCCTATCTTCGGGCCGAGGAGCTTATACCCGCGGAGGCCCTGGACCTTGAGCGCCTTCTCGAGCCTGTCGGCCGCGTCGGGCAGGAGGGGATCGTGGTGCGCGTACCCGTAGAATTTTCCCTCGTTCCTTCGCGCCAGCTCGGAGCAGAAGTCGTTGCTCCCGCTCGTGACGAAGACGACCGAATCGAGGTAGTCGCGCTTCTCTATCTCCCCGAGCCATAGCCGCTCGCCTTCCTCCCGCTCGACGGCGACGGAGGGCGGGAAGCGCCACGCGGATTCCCACCGGGCCTTCTCCGCCTCTATCCATGGATGGGCGGCCGCGCCGGACCTCCCGCTCGAGTAGCCGACCTGGGCCGCGGCGGAGCCGCCGGTAGCGGCGGGGAGGCCGTCGTCGATGATCTTGTCCTCGGGAAAATGCACGTGAGAATCTATGACCCTCATGGTCCTACCCTTTCAGCCCGGTCATGGCTATGCCCCGGACGATCTGCTTCTGGAATACGAGGAACAGCGCGATCAGCGGCGCCATGGCTACCGTGGCTCCGGTCATGATGAGGTGCCAGTCGCTACCCGCCTCGCCCGAGAAATTCGCGAGCCCGACGGGCAGGGTGAACATCCTGGGCTTGGAGGCCACGATCAACGGCCAGAGGAAGGCGTTCCAGTTCCCTATGAAATTGAATATCGCCAGCGTAGCCAGGGCGGGCGTCACGAGCGGCATTACGATCTTCACGAATATGCTGAGCTCTCCCATGCCGTCGATGCGGGCCGCGTCCAGAAGGTCGTTCGGTATGGTCGACATGAATTGCCGCATAAGGAAGACGCCGAAGGCGCTTATCATCCCGGGGAACATGACGCCCCAGTAGGTATTCCCCCACTTCATCGCCCTGGATAGCGCGTACCAGGGGATTACGAGCATCTCGGTGGGTATCATCAGCGTGCTGATGATCAGGAGGAAGATTATCTTCTTGCCCGGGAACGAGAACTTGGAGAGGGTATAGCCGAGGAGCGAGTCGAAGAACAGCACGGAGGCGGTCGTGCAGACGGCAACCACGGCGCTATTGAGGAACCACCGAGGGAATCGAGAGTGTCCATCGAGGAGTATAAGCCTATAATTGTCGAGCGTCGGTCGGGTCGGGAACACGCGGGTCTCGAATATCTGGGACGCGTCCTTGAACGAGGAGAGCAGCATCCAGAAGAAAGGGAACACCATGACGAGCGACAGGGTGGCAAGGATAACATACGCCAGCGTCACGCCGACGCGCTTCTCCACCATCATGACTCGACCTCCCCGTTGGCCTTCTTGTCGAACAGCTTGAGCTGGGCGAGGGTGACGGCCATGATTATCGCGAAGAGAACGAGGCTCGCCGCCGAGGCGCGCCCGAGCTCGAATTTCGTGAAAGCCTCCTGGTATATATAGAGCGCCGCCGACTTGGTCGAATCGAGGGGCCCGCCCATGGCCTGCGCCGACATGTTATAGACCGGAGTGAATATCCTCAGGAACTGGATGCCCTGCATTATCATGAGGAAGAGCGTTATAGGCATGAGGAGGGGTAGCACGATGCCGAAGAGGATCTGCCGGCTCGAAGCGCCGTCTATCCTGGCCGCCTCGATGCAGTCCATCGGTATGGTCTGGATGCCGGCCAGGAATACCGTAGTGCAATAACCTAGCTCGACCCAGATATTTACGGCGACTATGGAATACAGCGCTTGATTAGGGCTTAGGAGGAATTCCATGGCGGGCAAGCCCAGCGCCGAGAATATCGCGTTGAGTATTCCCAGCGGCGGGGTCTGGTACATCCATCGCCAGACCCAGCTGACCGCGACTATCGGCGTTATATACGGCAGTATATAGATAAGCCTGAAGAATCCTCGGGCCCGCGCGATGCGGTTCAAGAGGAGTGCTATGCCGAGGCTCAGGGCTATGACTATGGGCGCTCCGACGATAGCGTACTTGAGCGTATTGGCCAGGGCCTTCAGGAAGACGGGGTCGCCTAGCACAGCCTTGAAGTTAGAGAGTCCTATGAACTGGTTGGTCTTGCGGAGCAGGCTCCAGTCGGTGAGGCTCCGCAGCATAGCGTACAGCATCGGGCCGAATCTCACCCCTATGAAGAAAACGAGAGGGACGGCCAGGAACAGGTACGCGGTCATCGCCCGCTTCTTCGCCAGGGTCATGAGTAGCCTCCAGTAGGGCCGGATAATGAGCCCCGCGGCGGGGCGTCTGCCCCGCCGCGGGAAGAAATGGATCCGGGGCTACTTGGCCCAGAAGTCGTCGATCAGCTTCTGCTCCTTGGCGGCGGTCTGCCTAAGCGCGTCCGCGACCTTGGTACCCTTGAGGTTTATCTCGTCTATCATGTCGACGAACAGCGTCCGCTGCCCGGCCTCGTCCACGAAGATCGTGGAATGGGCGTAGGAGAGCCCCTTCATGAACACGCTCGTCAAGGGATCGTCCTTATGGGCCTGCGCGATCTTGGGGTTCGCCGGCAGCTCGCCTACCCTGGCCAACCATTGCTCCATAGCCTCGGGCGAGGTGATGAACTTCAGGAACTTGACCGACGCGTCGAGCTGCTTGCCCTTGACGCCGGAGACGATGGCGTGCGTCCAGAACGACGCGAAATTAGACTGCACGCCCTTGTTGGAGGGGAGCTCGGCGACGCCCCACTCGAGGTCCGATAGCGCCTTGAACGTGCCGATACGGAACGACCCGTCTATGGTCATCGCCGCCTTCTGGGCCTTGAAGGCCGTCACGTCGTCGGTCAGGAAGTTCGGGTAGCCGACCTTGTCCTTCATGATGCGGTCCATGTACCACTGCAGGGCGGCGACGCCCTGGGCGGAGTCGTACGCGACCTTACGGCCGGTGGCGTCGTAGGGCGCGCCGCCGAACTGGCGGAAGAGGACGTCGCGGAGCCAGCTATGGCCCTGGCCGTTGGGTTGCATGGCGAGGCCGGCCTGGATCAGGTTGCCTTGGCCGTCGTACTTGGATAGCTTCCTCGCGTAGTCGGCGAGCTCGTCGAGGGTCCGCGGCGGCTTCTCGGGATCGAGGCCCGCCTCCTTGAAGAGCTTCTTGTTCCAGATAAGCGCCAGGGAGCGCACGGCCGTCGGAGCCGAATAGAGCTTGCCGCCGAAATTGACCGCGTCGAGCACGAAGGGGAAGTAGCTCGCCTTCATGTAGGAGTCGGTGAACTGCGCCTGCGGCAGGGGCTGGATATAGCCGGCCTTCACGTACATAGGCAGCCAGCCGCCGTACAGGTTGATGACGTCGGGGCCTTCCCCTACCGGTATCGAGGTGGCGACCTTCTGGTTGTAGCTCTCGTACGGGAACGTGACCTGCTCGACCTTGATGTCGGGGTTCTGCGCCTCGAACTGCTTGATAAGGTCGTTCATCAGGTCGACCTTAGACTGGTAGAAGTACTGCCAGTAGGTGATCTTCACCGGCGCGGCCTGTACGGCCTGGGCCGCTAGGATCAGCAGGACGATCAGGACAAGCCCACTACCCTTGAACCTCTTCATACGCTTTCTCCTTCTCGGGCGGTCGGCCTCCGGGTCGGGATCCCGTAGGCTCCGCCAGCGATTCTATGCCGTACGGCCGGCGTCCCGGATCGCCCGGTCGCCCGCCGCCCTTGCACGATTCATCATCGCGGGCCCTAGCCCGCGCAGACGCCTTCCATCCATTCGTCCAGGGCCAGACCCGCCGCGCCAGAGACGCCGGGCTCCGCCGCGACCGATAGCTCGCAGGAGACGTCCATGGGGCACAGCGTCGCCAGCTCGCGCCGCAGGACGGCGAGCAGCCCGGGGCCGAATGCTTCCCTCCCCGCCCGGCCCAGGACGACGGTCCTCACGTCCAGCGCGATGCACAGGTTCGCCGCCCCCCTGGCCAGGAGGCCGCCCACGCGCTCGACCGCCGCGGCCGACGGCCGGCCGTCGCGGTCGGACTCCGACCAGAACGACTCGAGGTCCATCGCGGCTTCCAGCCAGCCCGGACCGCCGGCCGCGGACGCCCCTGCCCTATCCAGGACCATGTACCCTATCTCGCCGGCGCCGAAGCCGGGCCCCTCGCGCAGGCGGCCGTCGAGGACGAGCCCCGCCCCGACGCCCCGGCCCAGCTCGACGAAGATCAGGTCGCCCTTGCAGCCGGCGCCCCGGGCGGAGACCTCGCCCAGCGCGGCGGCGTTGGCGTCGTTGGCGACCCTCACCGGGAGGCCGAGCCTACGCTCGAGGCCCGCCGCGAGAGGCCCGAACGGAACCCTCTCCTTGACGCCGACGAGAGGCGCCTGGCTGATATAGCGCTCCGCCTGGTGCACGACGCCGGGGACGCCCACGCCCAGGCCCTTCACCGCCCCGGGCGGCAGGCCCGAGTCCCGGATGAGGGCCTCGACCTCCTCGGCGAGGAGGCTCCCGAGCAGCAGCCCGAGGTCCGGCGGCGCGGGGGATCGGCGTATCGAGAACACCCCCCCGTCGAGGTCGACGAGGCCTACGCTCAGGTGGACGCCGTCGTACTCGGCGCCGACAGCGTACGCCGCGCCGGCGCGGAGGCTCAGCATCATGGGCCGCCGGCCGAGCGCCGAGACGCAGGCGCCGTCGTAGCCCATGATGCCGAGGCCGATGAAGTACTCGATTATCTTGATGACCGTCGGCACGCTCAAAGACAGGCGCTTGGCGATAGCCGACTTGGAGACGGAGCCCTCGGACCGGACGAGCCGGTACACGAGCATGCGGTTATATTCCTTGAGGTCGGCCGCGACCCGAGCCTTCATGCTCGTTCTCCTTATTTAATTTACTAAACTAGTTAAATAACTAAGCTACTCTAATGACTAAACCCGTTTCAGCAATCTGTCAATGACGATTTTCGATCCTGGAGTCGGAATTCGGCGTCGCCCCTACGGCGCTACTTCGCGAGCATCATGCCGAGTATCATGGAGTCGGCCTGGGTCATGCCCTCCGAGCTCAAGCGCCCTAGGTTGTCGATGATGGCCTCCACGTCGTCGTCGACGATGCCCTCGAGGCCCGAGACGCGGACGCCCCGCATGGCTAGCATAGCCGAGCGCATCGCGGACTCGACGGCGGAGGCGGCCTTCAAGGCGCAACTCGCCTTCGCGCCGTCGCAGACCATCCCCGTGAGGCCTCCCGCCATATTCGCTATAGCGTCGACGACCCGATCGTAGGATCCGCCCCGGAGCGCGACGAGCCCGCAGGCCGCGCCGGTCGCGGCGGGGATTGTGCCGCACATAGCCGACAGCCGGTCGAAATGCTGCCGGATGTGGATACTGACGAGGTGGCTCAGGGCGAGCGCCCTGACGAGGCTCTCCTCGGAGCAGCCGCGCGCCTCGGCCTCCGCCGCGACGGGGATCGTCGCGGTGATGCCCTGGTTCCCGCTGCCCGAGTTCGTCATCGCGGGCAGGAAGCAGCCGCCCATGCGCGCGTCGACGGCGGCCGCCGTCCCCATGACCGCGCGTACGCCTATGTCGGTCCCTATCTCGCCGCGCGCGGAAGCCTCGCGCATCGACCTGCCGACTCCGAGCCCGTACTCCCCCTCCAGGCCCTCCGCGGAGAGCCGCCCGTTCACCTCGGCCGCGTCGAGCATGAAGCGGATGGTTCCCAGGGGCGCGAGACGGGAGAACTCGTACGCGCTCCTCACCGACAGCCCCGGCGTCGGTTCCCCTACGGCCCCGGCCTCCCCGGCGTCGGCCAGGGCGAAGGTCGGCGAGCCGTTCGACTCGACGAGCGTCACCCGGGCGTAATCGCCCCGGATGACGGCCCTGGCGGTATCGCCGCCCCCGGAGAGCGCGGCCTCGATATAAAGGATTTCCGGGCCATCGCTCATGGAGACGGACACCCTGCCCTCGGCGACGAAGCGCTTGCCCTTCTCGACGTCCGCCCGCGACAGGTCCTCGAGCACGCCGAGCCCCGCGTCGGGAGAGCCCCCGAAGGCGCCCAGGGCGGCCGCGAGGCCTACGCCGACGGCGTCGGCGCCGGGGATGCCCACGGCCATCGCGTTCTTGAGGATGTTGCGGCTCAAGGCCAGGGCGATACGCTCGGGCTCGCGCCCGAGGGCCTCGCGCGCCTTCGCGGCGCATAGCGCGATCGCCACGGGGTCGGTGCAGCCCAGGGCCGGAACCACCTCGCGCCTCAGCAGCCCGACGAAACGCTCCCAGTCAGTATCCATGCGACTTGCCCTTCCTATCGAGCGCGCGGCTCGTATCGAGTATCCGGCCCGCGGATCGGGCGGGCCGCTCCGGCGAGCCTATTCCGAGGCCGCCCGCATCAGGGCGACGACGGCCTCGACGGTCCTGGCTTGCTGCTCCTCCCGGCTCATCGTAGCGACGCCGTCGCCCTTCTGCGGGCCGTAATCGCCGAACTGGGCGTGGTTGCCGCCCTCGAGCGCCACCGTCGCCCTGGCCCCGGGCAGGCGGGCGAAGGACGCGACGAACTCGTCGGCGGCGAGTCCGTCGCGGGTGCCGTAGATAGACAGCGCCGGGATAGGGAGGCCGGAGAGGTCGACGTTCTCCGCCGGGTACGAGGCGAGGAGCGCCAGTCCCCTCACCGCCCCGGGACGGTCCTTGACGTACTGGGCCGCCATGGCGCCGCCCAGGGAATGTCCCCCTATCGCCCAGGCCCGTATCTCCGGGAAGGCCGCGATCACCGAGTCCGCCTTGGAGACGCCCGCGAAGGCCAGGTCCAGCGGCATCGGCACGATGACGGCCAGTATGCCGCGCTCGGAGACCGCCTTCATGAGAGGCGCATAGGCCGCGGGATCGACGAGGCCGCCGGGATAGAAGACGAGGCCGGTGCCGTCCGGCGCGTCCGGCCTGAAGGCGTACCAGCCTTCCGCCGTCTTGACGTCGCCTGCGACGAGCGCGCGGGCCGAGGGGAAGGCCTCGTAGCGTGACGCGCGCGTCCACGCGAGGAAGCCTAGGGCCGATACGGCTACGATGGCCGCTAGGCCGATCACGGCGATGGCTACGATTCTTCTGGGCTTCATGGCGGCTCCGACGCTACGGGGATATATATCGATCCCAAGTCTCGCCGTTACGGCGGCCGCGAGTCAAGGCGAGCGCCGCTGAGGCCGTGATCGGACGGTCCGCCCTGCCGCTTCACCGTGATAGGACGGACTCGTAACCCACCTCGGAGACAGACAGGATATCGTCGGCCGCGCCAAGCATTACCCAGGTGATCTTCCCTCCCAGCAGGTATTTCGCCAGGGACGCCTTGACCTGATCGGCGCTGACGGCGGCGATGCGCTCGTCATCGAGGACCCAGGAGCGGCAATCGGCGCGAAGGATGACCGCCCTCGCGATACTATTAGCCACTTGGACGTTGGTCGCCTGTCCCTGCAGGAAATCGGTGGTGAGGCGAGTCTTATAGGAGGCGAGCGCTTCCTCAATCGTCACGCGCTGACGCCCGCCCTCCGAGGCGCGCGGATCGAGGGATACGGCAGTGCCAGCCGCTAGATCGGCGACCGCCTCGTCGATATAGGATTTGATCCTGGCGGCTTCCTTAGCCTCCGTGATGACGATGGAGCCATAGACGGCCTGGGCATCAGTAATATAGGCGCAGGGAGCGGAAGAGGCGCCGTCCCGTACGACATCCAGGAGGAGATCGGAGAGCATCGCCATGCCTATGCGGAGGGGCATGTAGTTCGCCGGATCGGCTCGGTCGGGAGCGGCGAAGTCGCCGCGCAGGTACGCGAGGCCGTTCGACTGAGGGAATTCCCTCTTAGCAAGGCTTCCAGGCCCGCCGCCGACAGCGAACCGCGGGGGAGGGGGAGGCAGGGCGAACGCTCGATCGGGGATGGAGCCGAGGCCGGCCTCGAGCCTTTTCCTCAGGGAGGCTGGCTCGAAGTCGCCAACAGCGACGATGAAGATGCGGTTGGCCGAGAATGCCTCCCCGTACCAGGCTCGCACCGCGGAGACGTCGAGGGCATCGAGTGACTCCTTCGTCCCTTCGGGCGAGGCGGCATAGGGATGACCGGCGAAGAAAAGCTCGTTCACCGCCGAGGCCGTCACGGCCCGGGGATCCCGTCCTCTCTTTTCGAGGGCGAGGCGAGCCTCCGAGATGACTTGCTCGACGTCGCCGGGGGCGAAACCGGGGCGGACTATCGTGCCGATCCAGGCGGGGACGAGACGGTCGAGTTTCTTGCCGAGAGTCGCGAGGCTGTAGGTCGAGAAATCGAGCCCCGCGACGCTATCGATACTCGAGCCAGTCTCGCCGAGGAGGGCGGCGAGCTCCTGGGAGGGCAAATCCTTCGATCCCATGGCCATGGCCTTGAGGGCGACGGCCTCGAGCCCCTCGAGGCCGGGCTTGGCGGCGGCCGAGCCGCCCCGGATGACGAGGGATAGGGTCATGCCCTTATTAGCCGTGCTGCGCTTGAAGACTACGGGAATGCCGTTCGAAAGCTCGAAGGTCGAAAGTTCGGCTACGTGAGCCTTGGCTTTATCGGAGAGCTTCTCCGCATAGAAGGGATTACCGCTAGCCATTAGGGGCCGATACATATCTACCCTACGGCCGCTAGTCGCGCATGACGCGAGGAGGAAAAGCACGGCGGCGAAGGCCGCGGCGCGCGTAACGTTTCTCATTCTTAGTACCTTTCATATCGTTATCGGCCTGGAAGGCGCGGCTGATCGGGAACCGACTTCGTGCTTTGAATTTCTCCTACGTTCTCGAGCGAGCCTCGCGCCTATCCCGAAGGTTGGCGCGAAGTGCTGGATTTTCAAAGGAGTATAGACTCGATCGGAACTCCGCGCGATGGGAATAAGCTGTCGCTTGACCCCATTACTGAATTAGCCGCCTACGTTTATGATCCAGGAAGCGGGATTCTTCCGCGGCCCGGCGACTCTGGCTACCTCGCCGCCTGGTTCACACCCCGTTTCCAGTCAACACAGGCACGATACTAGAGTGGACTAGTGTCGCTTCGCTGCCAAGATTAATAAATCGGCGGATTCGGCATCGCAGGGAGAGTCAACGACGCTAAAACTCAGCCGACTCGCTGTATTTGTTCCGTTTATCTGCTATGCCTAGTTCAGTATATCAGCATCCCGGGATTGACGGGTTCTAACACCTGCTAGTAGGGGTTGGCGCTCGCGATTCCGGCCGACCTGTCCTATCAGTCGCTACGCGCCAGCTTGAGCCTACTCCTACTTGCGAGGAAATAGGGCAACGGCGCTGTTTCGATACCGGTCGCACCCTTAAAAGAATAGCCCGTACGGCAGATTCGTCCGAAAGCTACGCAAAGCCGATAGAAGGATCCGCGACGAGGAGGATGGAGACTACTTTATGGCCGGATGGCCTCAGGAAACGACTATCGCATCAAGCTACAGGAGCACGCGAATCCGCGGCATGAGGCGCTGCGTCATGCAAGCACAAGTAAAATATTTTCGCCATGATGTATTGATCATAAAAACATTTAGTTTCACTCATCATGGAGAATAATTATGAAGAAGAATGCACTTTTCGGAATCCGGCTGTATATCCAGTTTTTACTCTGATTTTCACCTTTTCTTCATGCTGTCACAGTCGGGGAGAATTTGCCGGTTTCCTGTCCATGGCCCTACGTCGTAGGGGAAGAAGTACGGGGCTCAGCCTCTGTATGATGGAGTCGCCACAACCTCAATCAGCGGAGAGAGCCCCATGGACGGGGAGAATCGCATGCTGGATGCGCGGTTGCTACAAGCGCAGGACCGCAAGGGGGGCCGGGGGATCTGCCCCCGGCGAGGGGGCAGGCCGAGACCCCGCAGTCGCGAAGCGACGAGGAGGCTCAGCCGAGGGGGTGCGACGCGAGCAGTGCGCAGCGTCGCAGGGGGTCCGGGGGGGTATCCCCCCGGAGAGGGGGTAGCGTAGAAGCGTCCGGCGTAATCGCCGGACCTTCGGAGCGAGGGGGAGACCTCCCCCCCTCCCCTTCCTAAACGGTCTACTTCTTCGGGTGCGCTATCAGGTCGGCCAGGTACGGCTTCTTCTGGAGGTCCTTGACGAGGCCGGCGGCGCGCTGCTTGTTGACGTAGTCGAAGCGCTGGAAGTCGTAGGCGTAGTTGGTATGGATGTCGTAGGTGCCGTTCATCAGGGCGAAGGCGTCCTCCGTCATCACGAGCTCCTCGTCGGTGGGTATGACGTAGACCTTGACGGGGCTGTCCGGCGCGCTTATCTCGAGCTCGGCGTTGCGGCACTTCGCCTTGGCGTTGCGGTCCGGGTCGACCTTGATGCCCATGCCCTCGAGGCCGAGGGTGGACAGGTGGCGGGTGACGGGCCCCATCTCCCCGACGCCGGCGGTGAACACCAGGGCGTCCACGCGGCCGAGGGCGGCGTAATACGCGCCTATGTACTTCTTGATGCGGTAGCCCTCGAGCTCCTGGGCCACGATGGCTATCTTGTCCCCGGCCTCGGCGGCGTTCTCTATGTCGCGCCTGTCCGACCAGCGGCCGGTGATGCCCAGTACGCCGGATTCCTTATTGAGCGCCTTCTCGACGTCGGCGGGCGAAAGGCCGCCCTTCTTCATCATGTGGAAGACGATGCCTGGGTCGACGTCGCCGGAGCGGGTGCCCATCACGAGGCCCTCGAGGGGGGTCATGCCCATGGAGGTGTCGAAGGAGCAGCCGTCCTTGACGGCGTTGATGGACGAGCCGTTGCCGATATGGGCGATGATGACGTTGGAGGCGAAGGGGTCCTTGCCCAGGAGGACGGAAGCGCGCTTGGCGGTGTAGAGGAAGCTGGTGCCGTGGAAGCCGTAGCGGCGGACCATGTGCTTCTCCTGCCACTCGTGGGGCAGGGCGTAGGTGTAGCTGGTGCTGGGCATGGTCTGGTGCCAGGCGGTATCCATGACGGCGCAGTGGGGCACGTTAGGGAGGACGGCCTTGGCGGCCTCGATGCCGGTGATGTTGGCGGGGTTATGGAGCGGGGCCAGGTCTATGAGGTCCTTGAAGGTGGCCAGGGACTCGTCGGTTATCAGGACCGATCGGGCGAACTTCATGCCGCCGTGGACGACCCGGTGTCCGACGGCGCCTATCTCGGCCATGGACTTCACGACGCCGTGGGACGGGTCGGTGATTGTCTTGAGTATGAGCTCGACTGCTACGACGTGGTTGGGGCACTCGTGCTCGATGCCCACGTCGGCGACGCCGGGGGCCTTGTGGTTGATGATCGAGCCTTCCTGGCCGACGCGCTCGACGATGCCGGAGGCGAGGACGTTCTTCTGGTCCCAATCGTAGACCTGATACTTGACGGACGAGCTGCCGCAGTTGAGGGTTAGTATGACCATGGGGATTCTCCTTGACGAGGTTATAGCCTTAACAATACCAGAGCTGGGCCGGCGGGTCTAGCTGGACAGCATCACCTGGAGTATCTGCAGCACGGGCAGGATGATGCACACGATGATGAACACGACGTCGAGTATGAGCATGGTACGCTCGCTGCGCTCCACCTTGACGATCTCGTAGATATGCGTCAGGGCGTCCAGGCGGCGCTCCACCGATCGGGTCCAGCCCGAGGTGTTGAAGATGCCGCAGATATGCTCGTACACGGTGCCTAGGAAATAGTCGCCGATTATCTTGGCGCTATTCTCCAGGTTCTCGAGTATGAAGAGGGCGTCGAGGCGCAGGGCCTGGACGTTGCCGAATTTCCTGCGGAGCGCGCCCGCCTTGAGGGGCTTGGTCTTGCCCTTGCCCTTCTTGGCGAAGGCGGTGACGACGTCCTCGGCCTCGTCGAGCCACTTATCGAGGAGCTTATCGAGGGAGCGCAGCTCGAGGTACTGGTAATTGGCGAGCTCGCAGATCAGGAGCACGTCCTCGTAGTCGCGGTCGGCGTCGACGATGATGCAACGGTCCATGTCGAATACGGCGAGGTCCCGCTCGCTGTACGAGAAGGGGTTGCTCATCGCCTTGCGAACCTGGGACTCGTGGAGAGGATAGGCCCAGGGCTCCCCCGCGAGCAGGGTCGTGAGGCCGCGATCGTTATCGCTGAGGAACCGGGCCGGATCGCAGCCGACGTCGGCGAAGCAGAACGCCAGGTAGGTCTCCGACTCGGGCTCGCGCCTCGGACTCCTGACCGCCGGCAGGACCTGCTCCAGCACCGCCTTGTATCGCTCGTCGATGTAGGAATCTATGTCGCGTATGGTATACGTGATGGGCTTGGCCTCGATGCCGTGGAGCGCCTCGATCGTGGCGCTCACCTTGAGCCTGACGATTATGGACATGACGCCCTCGTCATAGAGCCTGGCGGAGGCGGCGAAGCCCTCGATGGACTCCTCGCTATAGATCCTCTTGAGGCCGGAGCGCAGGTCGACGCATAGGGGCGCCGGCATGGTCAGCGAGGTCGGGGTGTCGCGGCGGCGCTGGATGCGCATGCCCGGCACTCCCGGCAACAGGTCCGCCGCCTGCTTGAGGTCGATGGAGCGGCCGATATCGTACAGCGCCAGCCGCACTATCTCGACGGCGTAGACGCCTTCGTCGGGACCGCCGGCCGCCGGATCGCTCATCTGCCCGCCTCCACGCGGGCGACGACCTTATTGAGCACCTGGAGCACCAGCACGCTGCCCTCAGGCAGGGCGTACGGCATCGTGAACGAGCGGCCCGAGTGGTCCACCGATATGAGCGGGACGCGCGCGCCGGTCGGCGGCTCCGCGTACAGCACGGTCCGGAGCGGGTACGGGTACTCGGGCAGAGGCTGGGAGAACAGGCCGACGACGACGCCCTCGGAGGCGGCCGGGGCCCCGAACACTATGGAGACGGGATTGGAAGGGTCCTCCAGCGTCCCGGGCACGGGGAGCTGGGCGACTACGGTCCCCGGCCTCTCGCGGCCCTCGACGGGGCGCATCGCGAACTGGAACGCGACGCCCGACTTCTCTATCTGCAGGGCGGCGTCCTGCAGCGACAGCCCGACGAGGTCCGGGACCTTCACCTTGGCCTTCTCCGGGCCGCGCGATACGACGAAGGTCAGCTGGGTCGGGCCGGAAAGGTCGACGTTGGGGGCAGGGTCCTGCTCGAGTATGGTTCCGGCCGGGCTCTGGTCGTAGACGAAGACGGGCGGCTCCTTGACGGTAATGAGCTGGCGGGTGGAGCCGAAGACGGTCTGCAGGTGGATCTTGACCTCGTCTACCGTCTGGCCCACGTAATCGCCGACCTTCTCCTGGGCGGCTCCCCTCGAGACGACGAGGGCAATCCTTCGCCCGGCCTTGACGATGGCGCCGGGAAGGGGGTCCTGCTCCAGTATCCTGCCGCGGGTCTCGGGCTCGCTGGAGAAGCGTAGCGATATGCGGGGATAGAGCTCCTTCTCCTGGAGCTTCACGAGGGCGGCCGACAGCTCCATGTCGACGACGTTGGGGACGAGGGTCTGCTCGTCGCCGCGGAGGGCCAGGAAGAAGGCGATGAGGCCTGAGAGGCCCATGAGCACGACGAGGGACGCGAGCGAGGCTATCGCGACGCGATAGTGACGGGGATCGAGCCCGTCGAGCTTCTTGAAGTTGAAGAAAGAGCGAAGATCCATGCGTGGCTCCCGTGCGAGTGAATCGGCCGGAGAGCGGTCAGGACGCGCCTAGGCGAGCACCGACCAGGCCCCGAGCGCCGTTCGCGAAGTCCTTGAAGTCCATGGGTCTCTTTCCGCGAAGCTGAAGGCGCGCGAGGGCGATAAGGCCCTCTCCCGTTTGTACCATTATACCTTTGGACTTGTCTACAGAGACGACCGTCCCGGCCCCGGTCCCGCTCGCGGTTCCGAGGCCGTCGCCGGGGTACGGCCGGGCCGCCAATACCGAGAGCCGCTCCCCGGCGAAGTACGTGAAGGCTCCCGGCCACGGATGATAGGCCCGCACCCTGGCGTCTATATCGAGGGCCGGGGCGCTCCAGTCGACGAGCCCCTCTTCCTTGGTCAGGGCGGCGCAGTACGTGGCCGCGGACTCGTCCTGAGGCTCCCCGCTATCCGTTCCCGCGGCTATGGAGGCGATCGCCTCCACGAGGAGCTCGGCGCCTATCGCCGCCGAGAGCGCCGACAGGCTCTCGGTGGTCTCCGAGCCGTCCAGGGCTATCTCGCGCCGCGCCAGCACGTCCCCGGAGTCCATCCTCGGAGCCACGCGCTGCACGCTGACGCCGGTCGTCCCGTCGCGGTTGAGGATCGCGTACGGAATAGGCGCGCAGCCCCTCCAGCGCGGCAGGAGCGACGGATGGGCGTTGAGCCCGCCGAGCGGGAACAGGGCCATGAACTTGGGCCCGAAGATGCGGCCGTAGGCGAACACGACGAGGAGCTCGGGGGCCAGGGCGGCGACCGCCTCTCGCTCCGCCGGGCCGAGCCGCTCCGGGGAGAGGACGGGAATCCCGAGCCGCTCGGCGGCGAGCGCCACGGGCGTCGGGGACAGGCCGAGCCCCCTGCCCTTGGGCGACGGGGGGTTAGTAAGGACCGCGACGACCTCGTGGCCGGCGGCGACGACCGCCTCGAGCGAGGGCAGCGCTATTTCCGGGCTGCCGGCGAATAGCACGCGCACGGGGGCTAGGCCCTCATCCGCTTCTCGTACTGCTTGAGGAGACGGTCGCGGCTCCGCTCCGGGAGCCTGTCGGTGAACAGAACGCCGTCCAGGTGGTCGAGCTCGTGCTGTATCACGCGCGCGAGGAACCCATCGGCGCCTAGCACGAAGCGCCGGCCGCGCTCGTTCCAGGCCTGGACCCGGATAAGGGCCGGCCGGTCCAGGTCGGCGTAGACGCCGGGTATGGAAAGGCAGCCCTCCTCGAAGGTGGAGAGCTCCACGCTCGTCTCGACTATCTCCGGGTTGATGAAGACGCGCGGCTTGTCGCCGTCTATTTGCATGACGAAGATCCGCTGAGCCACGCCGACCTGGGGACCGGCCAAGCCGACGCCCTTGCCTAGCTTCATGGTCTCGAACATCTTCTCGACCAGGGCGTTGAGCTCGTCGTCGAATTTCTCTATAGGCGCGGCCTTACCGCGTAGCACGTCGGCGCCTATCGTGAATATGTCTAGCATCTATCCTTCTCTCCTACGTTTTAATATATCGCTAATAACGGGGCTCGGCGACGCCTCCGCCCATGGCGCGCCCTCCGGCGCGCCCCTACTCGAGCGCCCGGGCGACGGCGGACAGGTCGAATCGGTCGCCGGGCCCTAAGCCGACGCGTCCGAACCAGCCGAGCGGCGCCTCGAGCGCGTAACGCACGTATCGCTCGCTCTCCACCGGCGCGAGGGACAGGGGCTCCATGTCGAGGATCTCCTTGATGGTGCCGTCGGCCCCGATATACGCGATCGACAGCGGGATAAGGGTGTTCTTCATCCAGAACGCCAGTCGACGATCCTCGGCGTAGACGAACAGCATGCCGCGGCCGTCGGCGAGCTCGGTCCGGTGCATGAGGCCCGTCTCCTGCTCCGAGGGGCCTACGGCCAGCTCAGCCAGGATCTCAACCCGGCCGCTACGGAGAACCGCCGTCTTTAGGCCGGACTGCGGCCGGCCCGGCTCCCGCCGCTGCGACACGGCCGCCGGGGCGCCGCCCGGGACGCCCCGGACGACCGAGCCGCCGGGGACGCACGACGCGAGCGCCGGGAACGACGCGCCGATGGCTACGGCCGCTATAGCGGACAGGAGCCGGCGCGGCTTCGGGGCGAGAGGGCTACGGGGCGTCGTCTTCAAGGCAACCTCCAAGGGCATTAGGCGCGAGCATAGACCGGAAGGCCGATTCCGGGCAAGCGTCGGCGCCCATGCCGCGGGACGCTACTTCTTATGCGCCGAGCGGTATTCCATCTCGCGCCGGCTCAGGACGAGCACGACGCCGAGCCCTTCCTCGTTCTGGAGGTCCTCGAGCTCGGCCATGGTGCCTACGAGCTCCATCTCGAGCTCGTCCCGCCTCCGGCCCACGAGCGTACCGTAGTAGTTGGCTATCTCGGGTTGTACCGGCCCGTCGAACACGTGCCGAAGGTACGCCTCGTCCTTGGCCTCGAGGAGTATATCCTTGGCCGAGACGGCGCAGAACGAGCGCTCCTCGCCGAAGTCGTACGATACCTTAACCGAGCGGGAACCCCTGATATAGAAGTACTTGAGCACTTCCTCGGCCACGCGCATTAGCTGGGCCGCGTCAGACTTCATGTCTCCTCCATTCGCGTAGCCACTCGAGCACGGGCAGGAACAGCCCGGCCGTCAGTCCGCCGGCGAAGCCGTTGTTATATAAATTGAGGCCGCCGTGCAGAGTCCCGACGACCTGGACCAGCACGAGGTGCGTCATGCCGGCCGCGAAGCCCGCGACGGGCCCGTACTCGCCGGAGACGGGCGCCAGGGTGCTGGCGAACAGCACCGCGAGCTGGCTGGCCGGCTTATCGATGCCGTAGTTGGAGACGACGGCCATGGCCGCCGCGCCGAGCATCGGCGGCAGGACGTTACGCGGATGCTTGCCGAAGGCCGAGAAGCCGACGATGGTCAGGACGCCGCCTATGACCGGGCCGTTCCAGGAGCCGCCGATCGCCAGCACGACGCCGCTCGCCAGGAGCCCCATGACGCCCATGTTGACGAAGGTCGCGCCGAGCCCGTAGTAGCGCACGAAATCGCTGACGAGGCGCCCAGGCGACGACAGGATCCTTCGGTAGGCGGCGGGCCAGCGGGGATCAAGGATCATGCCGGCAATAATGAGCGCCGCGAAGAAGGCCGCGAGGTACGGCAGGACGGGTAGCGGCCCGAGCACGGCCCAATGGAAGCCGCCAGCCAGGGGGACGCCGAACGCGCTGAGGCCCGACATGGCGACCGTGCCTATGAGGCCGGCCGCGAAGCCGATGTTGTAGAGGTTATAGCCGCGGTGGAAATCGAGCGCGTGCCTGGCGATGGGCGAGATGAGGAACCCGGCCACGGCGCCGACGGCTACGGCTACGGCCACGTTCCACGGGGCCTGGATGCCGAGCCCGAAGGCGACCTCGCTGGAGAGCGGCGCCAGCGCGGTGCCGAACAGGGCCACGATGATATTCTCGCCGAAGGGCCGACGGCTCGCGATCGAATAGAGCCACGCGCCGAAGATGCCGGGCCAGATGTTGACGATATTCTTGCCGAACAGCGAGAAGCCCGCGATCGTGAAGACGGCCGCGATGACCGGTCCGGAGACCGCCACGCGGGACAGCCGTATGATGCAGATAGCGACGAACACGCAGAGCGCCGAATTGACGAACGCGGGCCCCATGCCCGCGATGCTCGCGTAATCGTTTATCAGGATGTCCGGGCTGACGATCACGGCTCCCAGGCCGCGCGCGATCGTCAAGAGATCGAACCTCGACGCCGCCAGGCCGAAGGCCAGCAGGAAGCCGAGGAAGCCGAAGAGCGCCGCGCGCGCGTGCCGCGATTCCATCTCGAAATCGTTCGGCGGTGGTTCGTACGGTATGTATGTCATCGCGGCGTATTCTTGACGAATCCGCCCCTGCCGTCAAGGACTAAAACGGCGGAAAAGCGCCGCCGAGTAGCGCGGCCAGCTTTTCCTTGACAGCGTCCATGAGACGCCGTGATACTGATTCGTACATGAAGCTGCTCGTTTTCGTCTTGAACAAGGAAGAGTTCCTCGAGGAAGTGCTCGAAGCCTACGTGGAGGCGGGCATCCCGGGGGCGACCATCCTCGATTCCGAGGGGCTCGGATACTTCCTCGCCTACGAGGTGCCGCTATTCGCGGGCTTCAAGGAATTCATGAAGGGAAACAAGCCGTATAATAAGACGATACTTTCGGTCGTCAAGGACGAGAAAGCGGTCGGCAGGCTCGTCCCTATTCTGGACGAGGTGGTCGGCGGGCTCCAGAATCCCGGGACCGGCGTGATATTCACGCTCCCCATCGAATGGGGCTACGGGTTCGCCCGCCTGGACGACGATGAGGAGTAGGCCGCATGGCTAGCTATAGGAACGTGCTCAGGGACGGCCTCGCCGCCGTCGGGATAGCCGCGAAGGACAAGGCGGGCGCGCTCGAGGCGGCCGCGGGCCTCCTCGCCGCGGGCGCAGGGCTGGATAAGGGGCGGCTCCTCGTCGCCGTCGCCGCGCGAGAGAAGCTCTCGTCCACGGGCATAGGAGAAGGCGTCGCCATCCCCCACGCCCTGATGGAGGGCGTGGCGGCGACGACCATGGCCGTCGCCAGGCTCGCGGAACCGGTCGACTTCGACGCGGAGGACGGCGGCCCCGTAGACCTCGTATTCATGATAGCAGGCCCGCGATCCGATACGGGAGGGCACCTGAAGCTTCTCTCCAAGCTGGCGCGCACCCTGCACGACCCCGAGTTCAGGAAGGCCGCGAGGGAGGCTCCGGACGGGCCGGCCCTCGCCAGGCTCATCTACGACAGGGACTAGCCGGCGTGCGTCCCAGGAGTCTCTGGAAGCTGATACGGGTCGCGGCCACGTTCGCCGTGCTCGCCGTCCTCTGGCTCCTCTTCTCGGGCAGCCTCGAGCCGGCGGCGATATTCGCCGGGCTATGCTGCTCCCTGCTCATCGCGTCTATCTCGTACGACTCGTTCATAGAGGAGCACGAGGCGGCGAGGAACTCGATATTCCCGAGGCTCCTGCCCACGCTCGCGTACCCGTTCGTGCTCGTCGCGGCGATGTACGCCTCGAGCGCCAAGGTCCTCGCGTCCGTGGTAACGGGCCGCGTCAACCCGCGCGTCGTGCACTTCCGTTCCAGGCTTAGGTCGGACCTCGCGCGCGTGGCGCTCGCGGAGGCGATCACCTTCACGCCGGGCACCATCAGCATGGATCTCGACGAGGACCATTTCGTGGTCCATTGGCTCAACGCGACGACGCGGCACTCGGCCCGCGCCGGCGACGAGGTCAAGGGCACGCTCGAGGCGGCTATCAAGAGGATATGGGTATGAGCGCGATAGCCGCCGAATCGACGACCTGGGTCTTCGCGCTGTGCGCGGCGGCGCTCCTCGTACGTCTGGTCGCGGGCCCTACCGGCGTCGATCGCCTGACGGCGCTATCGGCGATATCGTCCCTCGTCCTGGCGATCCTGGCCTTGCGGGGCGCGCTCGCGGGCAGGGCCGCGTACCTGGACGTCGCGCTCGTATACGATATCTTCGGCTTCCTCGGGATACTGGCTATCGCGACGTTCACGAGGGACGCCCGCGCGGAAGCGGCCCGGGGACGCGCGGGGGCTCCGGATCGCGCCGAGGCCCCCGACGACGACCGCGACGACCGCGACGACCGCGACGAGGCCCCCGGCGACGAGGGCGGCGAGGGAAAGGAGCCGACGGTATGATCGACTGGCAGGGAATAGCGGGTCTCGCGAGGGAGATCGCGGCGACGGTCCTGTGCGCGGCGGCGTCGGTATTCGCCATAGCCGGGACCGTCGGGGTATTCCGCTTCGCCGACCCGTACACCCGGCTCCAGGCCTCGTCGCTGACGGGCACCACCGCCGTATTCACTATCCTCCTGGCTTCGCTCGCGCTCTCGCCCTCCGTCGCCGTCGCCGCCCGCGTCGTGGTGATAATGGTATTCTTCCTCATATCGAACCCCACCGCTACGCACATCATCGCGAGGTACGCCTGGAAATCGGGCCTCGAGCCGGCGACCGGCCCTCAGAAGCGCGGGAAGCGCGGGAAGCGCCGCCCGTGATAGAGTTCGTCATCGCGCTCGCGTGCGCCGGATCGGCTTACGCCCTGCTATCTAAGGATCTCCTGCACGGCACGATAGCGCTGTCGGCGACGAGCGTCCTCTCGGCCCTGCTGTTCTTCATGCTGCGCGCCCCCGACGTCGCGATCACCGAGGCGGCGGTAGGCGCAGGCGTATCTACTATAATCTTCGTCTGGGCGATCCGGGAGACGGACAGGAAGGACGGACGATGAGGCGCGCGGACATCGCGGGGACTCTAGCCGGAATCGTCGTGGCGATCCTCTCGTGCGCGGTCGTAGCGCCGGTGCTCCTTCCAGACGTTCCGTGGCCCGAGGCCGCGCGCGATCTCCTGGCCGCCCGCGGCCTCGGGGAAACGGGGGCGAGCAACCTCGTGAGCGCCATATACCTCGGATACCGGGCCTTCGATACGCTCGGCGAGACGATCGTCCTGCTCGCCGCGCTCGCGGGCGCCGTTTCGCTGATCGGAGCGGCTCGGGATACGCCGCTCCACGGGGAGGAAGCGGGCGTCGCCGCGGATCGAGGCGATTACCGCGGCCCGGCCGACAAGCGCCGGCGCCTTCATACGGAGATCATGGACTCTATCGCCGGCAAGCTCGCTCCCATCGTGCTGCTGTTCGGCGCCTACGTGATGCTCTACGGCCACTCCTCGCCCGGCGGCGGATTCCAAGGCGGCGTCGTGATAGCTTCCGGGGTCATCTTCATAGCCATCGGGAGACGGTCGGGCGGGATAGGGCGGATAGGGCCCAGGCTCACGGTATTCGGCCCGCGGGCGCTGTCGAGGATGGAGGCCTCCGCCTTCGCGGCCATAGTGCTGCTATCGTTCCCAGTATCTATAAGCGCCTTCGAGGGGTTACGGGCCGGAGCCTCGGCCGTCGGCGTATCCGTCCCGGCGGTATCGTACATCGTCGCCTTGAACGTCTCCATTGGCCTCAAGGTGGGCTCCGGCGTAGCCCTGATGTGCGTGATGATGCTCGGAGGCGAGAGCGAATGATAGCGCGGGCCCTGGTACTCTGCATGTTCCTGATAGGCATCGCCGGCCTCGTCGCCAAGAGGAACCTCGTCAAGAAGACGTTCGCCCTGGCGATCATGAACTCGGCCGTCGTCCTGCTATTCGTGCTGGAAGGCTCGAGCATAGGCGACGAGGCCCCGCTGCTCGGCGGCCCGGGGGCGAGCTTCGTCGACCCGGTGCCCCAGGCGCTGATGTTGACGGCCATAGTCGTCGGCGTCTGCGTCTCGGCGCTCGCGCTGGCGCTCGCCTACCGCCTCTACAAGGCCTACGGCACCCTCGACGTCGACGAGCTCAAGAGGCTGTCCGGCCATGAGTGATGTCGCCCTCGCTCTCGCCCCCGTCTTCCTGCCCCTGGCCGGGGCAGCGATGGCCCTCGTCGCGAAGACGCTCCGGGGCTCGGGGCCCGCGGCGGCCATGGAGGCGGCGGGGGCCGCGGTCGGGCTAGTCCTGCCGTGGGCCGCCCTCGCGGTCCTGCTTCCCAGGGCGGCGGGAGGGGGCGTCGCCTTCG